>Ga0081539_10000053_pt1 | contig 264549 bp, 209 predicted proteins | sample TabmetS4T2R2_FD_71023 | JGI IMG/M metagenome (GOLD analysis project Ga0081539, IMG submission 71023) | Tabebuia heterophylla rhizosphere microbial communities from the University of Puerto Rico - S4T2R2 | ecosystem: Host-associated > Plants > Roots > Rhizosphere ...
GCCCTTGCCTATTCTCTTGCGCTATGCGCGCGTGGCGGGCGTGCACATGGAGGCCCTAGTTGACGACGAACTAGACCTGCCCGCCGGGCTGCCGGGCACGACCGAGCACGAAGCCATCAAACGTCAATACACCGCGCGCCGCAAGGCCAAAGGGTGAATAATCCAAAATTGTGCAGCCCCTGGAAGGGGCGAAAGAAATTCGACTTGCGTTTCTTTCGCCCCTTCCAGGGGCTTCGCTGTTTCTCTCTAACTTGAGCCCACGGCTGACGCCGTGGGCTACATTCTGTCGCCCATTATGTGGGCTTCATCCTTCTATTTAAGATGCTGGTCGAACCAGCCGAGGACGGTGTTGTACCAGAGCGCGGAGTTCTGCGGCTTCAGTATCCAGTGCCCTTCGTCGGGGAAGTAGAGCAGCTTCGACTCAACGCCCATCTTTTGCAGCGTGGTGAACAACTGCAAGCCCTGATCGACGGGGACGCGAAAATCCTGTTCGCCGTGCACGACCAGGAGCGGCGTCTTGAAGTTCTTGACGAACATGTGCGGCGACCAGCGCGCGTACATTTCGGGGTTGTCCCAGGGCGTGCCCTTGAACTCCCATTCAGGGAACCATATCTCTTCGGTCACGCCGTACATGCTCGTCAGGTTGAACACACCCGCGTGCGAGACGAGCGCCTTGTAGCGGAAGCGCGGGTCATCGTTGTGCCCCTCGATCCAGTTGACCATGTAGCCGCCGTAAGAGCCGCCCGCCGCGCCGATGCGCTCCTTGTCCGCCAGCCCCAGCGTCAGCACGTGCGCCACGCCGTTCGCGATGTCCGTCACGACCTTGCCGCCCCAGTCGCCGGAGATGTCGTTCGTAAACTGCTGCCCGTAGCCGGTCGAGCCGCGCGGGTTCGGCAGGAAGACGACGTAGCCGCGCCCCGCCCAGATTTGCGGATTCCAGCGGTAGCCCCAACTGTCGTTCCAAGCCCCCTGCGGCCCGCCGTGAATCAGGACGACGAGCGGATATTGCTTGCCCTGCTGGAAGCCCGCCGGCTTCACCAGCCAGCCCGACACCTTCGCATTCTCCCCGCCCGTCCACGTCAACTCCTCGGCCGGGTTCAGATCAAACTGCGCCATGAAGGCGTCGTTCGTGTGCGTGACCGCGGCAATGGCGTTGCCGTCATCGCCGACGTGCAGCGGGTCTGCGAGCGTCGCGCGGAAAATCTCGGTCGGGCGCGTGGCGGTCGAGCGCGTAAAGACGAGAGTCTTGCCGTCGGGCGCGACGTGTACGTCGTCGTTGAAGCCGGTGATGAGCCGGACGACCGCGCCGCCCGCCGTCGGCACGACGTAGAGCGGCTCGCGCCCGCGCTCGCCCGAAGCGAAATAGACGTACTTCGAGTCGGGCGAGAAGGTGAAGCCCTCGACGTAGGCGTCGAACTGCGGCGTCAACTCGCGCGCCTGGTTCGTCTGCCGGTCGTAGAGCATCAAGCGCCAGCGGTCGCTCTCGAAGCCGGGCGTAGCTTGCGAGCGGTAGGCGAGGTAGCGGCCGTCGGGCGAATACAAGGGCGACGAGTCCGCGCCGCGGTTCGCGCCCGTCAACACGCGCGGCTGCCCGCCCGCGACCGATACGACGAAGATGTCGCTGTTGGTCGAAGTCGCCTCGACCTTGTCCGTGTTGCGCGCGAACGCCAACTCTTTCGAGTCGGGCGAAAACGCATAGTCGGTCGGTCCGCCCAGGGAGAACGGCGGCGCGTCGTAATCGCCCGGCGTCAGGTCGCGCGCCGCGCCGCCGTCGCTGGCGACGACAAAGACGTGCGTGCGCTTGCCCTCCTTCCACGCCGTCCAGTGGCGGTAGAGCAGGCGATCAATCGTCCGCGCCTTGACCTTGCTCGCCTCCGCCTCCGCGTCGCGCTGCTTGTTGCACGCGTCGTCGGCGCAGTCGGGGTAGATGTCCGAGACGAACGCGAGCCAGCGCCCGTCCGGCGACCAGACGGGGTCGCCCGCGCCGGTCGAGATGCTCGTCACCTGCTTGCGGTCGCCGCCCGTCGCATCCATCGTCCAGAGCTGCCCGCCCGTGACGAACGCGATGCGCCGCCCGTCCGGCGACCAGCGCGGCGACGTGGCCGAACTCTCGCCGCCCGTCAGGGCCTTCGGCTCGCCGCCCTCGATTGCGACCAGATAAATTTGCGTGCGGTTGCGGTTCGCCGCCTTGTCCGGCACGGCGATGCTGTACGCGATCCACTTGCCGTCCGGCGACAACTGCGGGTCGCCCACACGCCGCACCTGCAACAGATCGTCAACCGTCATCGCCCGCCGCGCAGGTTGCGCCGCGACCGCCGACACAAACGCCAACACGCAGATGACGGCCTGCAAGGTAAAACGCTTCATAAGCTTCTCCTCAAACACGTCCGGATTGATTATGCGCTGGGGTCAGCCGGAAATTTAGCACAGAAGATCGGTCAGCCTCTACTACCGCCGTGAGCGCGACCCTACTGCTGGGAGCGCGGGCGTCCCGCCCGCCAAAGCGTGCGCCAGCACGCTTAAAAGGGTTCGCTTTCCTCAAGCTTGAGCCTCAACGCGTCCGTTTGTTCGCGCTGCCGCGCTCACGGCGGGCGCGCGCGCCCGCGCTCCCAGCAAGAGGCGGCGCGCTCAGCGCCACTCGCCTTGGAGCGTGAACGCGGCCCAGTAGAACGGGGCGTTGAAGCGTTTGTCTCGTAGCAGCGAGACCTGTGCGGCTTGCAGCGCTTGGGCGGGCCTGAGCTTGTCCACGAGCATGCCGCGATAGAAGCGCGTCATCAACTCGGCCGTCGCCTCGTCCGCGACGCTCCATAGGCTGACGACCACGCGCGGCGCACCCGCGTACATGAAGCCGCGCGTGAGACCGACCAGCCCCTCGCCTTTGATCTCTTTGCCGAGTCCCGTCTGGCACGCCGAGAGCACCACCACGTCCGCCCCTAGCTTCAGATTGAAGACTTCGTGCGCGCGTAAGAATCCGTCCTGGGCTTTGCCCTGTTCATCGAACATTGAGAGCAGGATGCCGGACAGTTCCGGGTGCTGGCTGTCGAGCATTCCATGCGTGGCGAAGTGTATGAAGCGGTAAGCGCCGAGCGCGGGGTCGGTCGCCGCCGCCCGGCTCGCCGCGAAGTCGAGCGCCTCTTGCCGCTCGGCGGGCGGGACGAGCTTGCTGATCTCGTCGGCCTCACGGCGCGTCGCGGGCAGGCGCGGAATCCGCATCTCGGCCGTGGCGACGCCCGACTCCTGCGCCGACTTCGCCGCCCCTAAACTCAAACCTCGCGTCTGACCGACAGCCGCGACCTGTGTCGCACCGTCAGCCGCTCGCCCTGCGCTCGCCTTGAGCCGCTCGTCCGCGCGCTCGAAGACCGGGTCGGCCAGCACCGCGAGCAGCTTCGGCGCGGGCTTGCGCCCCGCCGTCTCGCGCCGGAGCAGTGCGAGCGTCGAAGCCGACGGCAGGCTGACGATCTCGTGCTCGACGACGAGCGGCGCGGCGCTCCCCGGTGCGGGCAGCGCCGCGAAGGGAACGTATTGGAGCGTGCCGTCGGCGACGACGAGCAGGCGCTTCTGGCCGAGCAGCGCGGCGGCCGGCGCTAAGAGCATGCGGCTTAGACGCGCCGCCGTCTGCGCCGCCTGCGTCTGCGCCTGTTGCTGTAGCTCGTCGCCCAGCGTGCGCTTCGCCGCCGCGCCCGTCGGGGGCGTGTGGACGAACGCGTAAAACTCGCGCGCCGCCGTCTCGATCTCGGCCCGCCCCGGCAACTCATAACTGTTAATCGAAGTGGGCGTCACGGCCCACAGGTAGCTGCGGTCTTTGCCGAGCGAGTATTCCAAGAGCACCGTGTCGGCGGCGAGCACCTGCGTCTGAATCTCGCGCAGTGTGAGCGGCGCGGGCTGCGTCAACGCGGCGTAGCGCGGACTGGTCTGCCTGATCTGCGCCTCGACTTGCTGGAACTCGGTCGTCAGCGCGTCAACCTCTCCGGCGACGGCGCGGGTCTGCGCTTCCGTGTGTTGGCCGCTTAGCAGTTGCGTCTGCTGCCGCGCCTTGGCGTTGAGTTGCTGCCGCAGCGTGCGCTCGCGGGCGAGCAGCGCGGCGTCAACGCCCTGGCGTATGTCGGCGTTGGCTTCGGCGAGCGTCTCCAGGAGCGAGCGCGCCCGCGCCCGCTCGCTCGCCTGCAAAGCCTTGCCGTCGTAGCCGGCGTCCGGCTGCCGTGCGTGCAGGCGCATCAGCAGGTCTATGTAGAAGGCGTACACGTCCTGCACGGTGGCGAAGTAGGAGGCGCGCAGCTCCTGGCTGCTGATCGTGGCGCGGAGTGATTCGAGGATGTTGATGGCGGCTTCGGCGTCGGCGAGGGCCGCGCGCAGGTCGCCGCGCTCGCGTTCCATGTAGGCGACGTTAACTAACGTGTTCGCCTCGCGCCCGCGCTGGCTGATCGCACGGCACAGCAGCAAAGCCTGGTTGTAGTAATCGAGTGCCTTCTGCGACTCGCCCATACGGCGATAGACTTCGCCGATGTTGTTGAGCGCGGTCGCCTCGGCCACCCTCCCGTCGGGGAGCGCGTGCAGCACCGACAACGCCTGGGTGTAGTAGGCGAGCGCCTTCTCCGTCTCGCCCAACTCAAGATAGACGCCGCCGATGTTGTTGAAAGTCAGCGCCACGCCCTTGACGCTCCCGACCGCGCGCAAAAACGGCAGCGCCTGGTTGAAGTAGGCGAGCGCCTGTTGGTTGTTGCCCAGCCCCCTGGCAACGCCGCCGAGATTATTTAGCGTCGTGCCCATGCCGTCGGCGTCCCTGATCGCGCGCCGCCGCTGCTCAGCCTGCCGCAAATATTCGAGCGCCCGCTGCCGCTCGTCCAGGCTGTTGTAGATCATGCCGATGTTGTCGAGCGCCGTCGCCTCGTTCTTCACGTCCCCGGCGGCGCGCAGCAGTTGCAACGCCTGATTGAAGTAGTCGAGCGCCTGCTGCTTATCGCCCAACACGTCATAGACCGCGCCGATGTCGCTGAGCGTCCGGCCCTCGCCCTGCGCGTCGCCGCGCGCGTGCGTCAGCCGCGCCACCTGCTTGAGGCTATCGAGCGCCTGCTGCTGCTCGCCCAACAGCAGTTGGATGCGCCCCGCGCGACTGAGCGCCACCGCCTCCCGCGCCGTGTCCCCGGCGGCATGACAGATCGAAGCCACCTCCACCAACTTACGAATCGCCAGTCCGAGCGACTCCCTGCTGCCCTCGGCATACAACCGCTCCACCTCAGCATACAAACGCTCAGCCGCCGCCGGTGCTTGATCTGTCTGCGCACGGGGCTGGCCGGCCATCAACATGATGACCAAACACAGCACGAGACTGCGGCGCACGAGGCGAGCGACTGTATGTGACGACCGGGGGCGGCAGGCGCGGGGCGCAAACATGGGCAGGTCTCCTTACAACAACTGCGAGGGAACACACTCAGACACGCGAGGCGGCAACCCTGTGACAGCCAGGTTTTACCACACAAGCGCCCCGCCAAAGCAGCCGAACCGCGTTTAGGCTAAACACCTTGTCTGCGACACGGGTCGGGCGCTCGTCCTGCACCACCAGACGCTTGCGCGGGCACACCTGAACGCGAACAATCAAACTCTAGTCACGCCCGCAGAACGCCGCTACAATACGCACGCACATCGTCCCCGACCGGAGGCCCTCACGTGGCAGAACGCACGGACATAATCATCAGCAGCACGGCGCGCGACCTGCCCGCCCACCGCAAAGAGGTCATGGACGCCTGCCTGCGGCAGGGCATGTTCCCGCACATGATGGAACATCTGCCCGCCAGCGACGCCGAAGCCATCTCCGCCTCGCTCAAGCTGGTGGACGAGGCGGACATTTACGTCGGCGTGTTCGCGCACCGCTACGGCTACGTGCCGCGGGAGCATAACCCGCAGCAGATTTCCGTCGCCGAGATGGAATACAACCGCGCCGTCGAGCGCAAAATCCCGCGCCTCATCTTCGTGATGGATAAGACGCATCCGATCACCATTGACGACGTGGAACAAGGCGCGGGCGCGGACAAGCTCAAAGCCTTCAAAGAGCGCGTGCAGACAGAGAACATCGTCAACTTCTTCACCTCGCCCGCCGACCTGCGCGCGCACGTCATCAACAGTCTCTCGAAACTACGCCAGCCCGACCTGACCACGTTCCACTACGTCAGCGACATCCCCGCGCCGCCCGAACCCTTCATCGCGCATCCTTACACGCTCCTGCAAACGCACCGCCTCGTCGGTCGCCAACCCGAACTCAACCTGCTGACCGATTGGGTCGCCAAGCCCGACGCGGACATCTACCGCGCGCGCATGCTGAACATCGTCGCCGTCGGCGGACTCGGCAAGAGCGCCCTGACGTGGAAATGGTTCAACGACATCGCGCCGCAGGAGATGAAACCGCTCGCCGGGCGCATGTGGTGGAGCTTCTACGAATCGGACGCGACCTTCGAGAACTTCGTCACCCGCGCACTGGCTTACGTCACGCAGCGTCCGCTCGCCGAAGCACAACAGATTTCCGCGCCCGAACGCGAGACACAACTGCTCACCGCGCTCGACCGCGAGCCGTTCCTCATCGTGCTCGACGGCTTGGAGCGCATGCTCATCGCCTACGCGCGTATGGACGCGGCGCACTTGAGCGATGATGATTACGATAAGCAGACGGCGAACTTCGTCGCCAACGCCTACGGCTTGCCCGCGAGCGCCGCGCAATCGTTCACGGGCGAGCATCGCCTGCGCAAGACCGCCGACCCGCGCGCCAGCTCATTCCTCCGCAAACTGGCGAACGTCCGCGCCTCACGCATCCTAGTCAGCACGCGCCTCTATCCCGCCGATTTGCAGATGGTGACGGGCGAGCCGCTTGGCAGTTGCGCCGCGATCTTCCTGCCGGGGCTGGCTGATGACGATGCGCTCGAACTGTGGCGGGCGTTCGGTGCGTCCGGCGCGCGCGATTCATTGTTGCCGCTTTTCCAACGCGCGGATAACCACCCGTTGTTGATTCAGGCGTTGGCGAGCGAGGTGGCGCGCGACCGGCGTGCGCCCGGCGACTTCGACGCATGGCGGCGCACTCACCCTGATTTCGATCCCTTCAGCCTGCCGCTCGTGCAGGTGAAGTCGCACGTGCTGGCATTCGCTCTGCACGGGCTGGACGATAAAGCGCAGCAAGTGTTGCGCACCATCGCCGCCTTCAGAATGCCCGCGCGCTACGACACGCTGGCCGCATTGTTGATAGGCGAAGGAAAGCCGTGCGCCGACGAGCATGAGTTGGATGAGGTGCTGACCGAGTTGGAAGACCGGGGGCTGGTCGGTTGGGACAAGCGAGCCAACCGCTACGACCTGCACCCGCTTGTGCGCGGTGTGGTGTGGAGGGGCTTAGATAGTGATAATAGATTAACAATCTATAAAGCTTTGTATGCACATCTTAAATCATTACCACAACTTGATAATACTCAAGTGAGTAGTTTGGAAGATATGACCTTTGCTATCGAGCTTTTTAGTACATTAATTGGTTTAGAGAGATACAACAGCGCCGCAATTTATCTTCTTTTTGATTTGCAGGCAAAGCTTTACTATATGGGTGCTAATCGGCAATTAACTGAACTATTAGAACAGCTTTTCCCTTTAGAATTAGATAGCCTACCACGACAAAGTACCCACTTTTTCCGTACTTTCATATTAAATGCTCGTGCCTTTTCGTGCATGAATATCGGATTGCCGGAGCAGGCAGCTTTGTTATATCGTCAGCAGCTTGCTTTAAACAGGCCAAATAATTTCAATAAGTTCTTAGAGGCAATTAAGCTCGCATCCGTGCTGTTTAAATATGTTACATGGAAACCCCTACCTACGTCAGATTCTAGAGATGCTAAGACAGCTTGGAAAGAGTTTAAGGATTTCTGGACTATAACATTCCAGCTATATGGCATGTGTGGTCTATGCAGAGCATTAGATTATTCAGGAGCACTATATGAGGCACAACTCACTACTTATCGTACGTTGCGTACGTCTCGTAAACGAGGTAGACGTGATATCGAGGCATTCTGCTTGGATAGGCTAGGAATAATATTGATGGAACGAGGAGGAATTAACGATGCTGAGAACTGTTTCGCACGAGCACTACGGATTTGGAACGCAGAAAAATTTCCTCATTTAAGAAGCGCAGTCATTGCTCACACGGCGCAAAGGGAATTATGGCTAGATAATTTTGTCAAAGCTGAGCGATTGCTGCATAACGCCGATGATCTGGCCAGCGTCAAGAGATATGTATATAACTTTATTCGTGTTTGGCGTCTGCAAGGCATAGTAATGCTACGAATGGAAGAACTACATAAATCAAGCGAATACCTACATCGTGCTTTGATACGCGCGCGAGAGATCAATTACGTTCAGGAGGAATTACAAGTATTGATCAAAATGGCAGAACTAAAACTACGGCAAGGTGAACTCGGAGCGGCGCGTGAGTTTCTGGATGATGTGTGGGAGGCGGCAGAGCGCGGGCCGTACCCGCGCTTTCACGCAGATGCCTGCAACGTGCTGGCGCAGATCGAGCGTGACGCGGGCAATCAAGCAGCGGCAGTTGAGGCGGCGACGGAGGCGTATCGGTTGGCGTGGTGTGATGGGCCGCCGTTTGCGTATCACTGGGGGTTGGAGAAGGCGCGGGCATTGTTGAGGGAGTTGGGGGCGTGTGAGCCGGAGATGCCGGCGTTTGATGAGACGAAGTTTGAGCCGATGCCGGAGGTGGAGATCGATCCGGCGGATGAGTTTGGCGCGGGGGCGGAGGGCGGGCGAGGGAATTAGAAAAACAGGGATGAGGGCGGAGGACTGAGGGATGAAAGGGAACAGCTTCTTATTCATCCCTCCGCCCTCCGCCCTCATCCCTTGTCTTGCCCGATACCGCAGGCGGTAGTGACGTATCGCGCGAGCGGCCGGGGAGAGGTTTATCTTGACGGGGGCGGAGGCGGCTCGCATAATCGTGCGCGTACACCGTCGGTCTCCCCCTTACCAAAATTCGACCACTGGCTCTGTCCTCAAAGTTGAACGTCGGGCTTAACGGAGAACGAACATGAGGTTATCGCTGTCGGTCGGTGCGCCCGCGGTGCGTGGTGCGGGCGGGCGTGTGTCCTGTTGGCGCTGCGTGTGGGCGTTGGCCCTCTTGTTCGCGTTGCCGACGGCGGCCGGCGCGGCGACGCTGCCGAGCGGGTTTACGGAGACGCAGATCGGGGGCTTGGCGAGTCCGACGGCGATGGCGTTTGCGCCGGACGGGCGGCTGTTCGTGTGCCAGCAGGGCGGGCAGTTGCGCGTCGTTAAGAACGGGGCGCTGCTGGCGACGCCGTTCATGACGCTGACGGTCAACTCGTCGGGCGAGCGGGGCCTGCTCGGCATCGCGTTCGACCCGAACTTCGCAGCGAACAATTTCCTGTACGTCTATTACACGGCGACCTCGCCCGCGATTCACAACCGCGTCAGCCGCTTCACCGCGAACGGCGACGTGGTCGTGCCGGGGAGCGAATTCGTCATCCTCGATCTCAACAACCTGTCGAGCGCGACGAACCACAACGGCGGCGCGCTGCACTTCGGGGCGGACGGCAGGCTCTACATCGCCGTCGGCGAGAACGCCACGCCGTCCAACGCGCAGACGTTCACTAATCTGCTCGGCAAAATCCTGCGTATCAACACCGATCCGGCGAACGTCGTCCCGACCGACAACCCCTACTTCAACGACGCGAACGTCGCGGGCGTCAACAAGGCGATCTGGGCTTTGGGCTTGCGCAACCCTTACACGTTCGCGTTCCAGCCGGGCACGGCGCGCATGTTCATCAACGACGTGGGGCAGAACACTTACGAGGAGATCAACGAGGGCGTCGCGCACTCGAACTACGGCTGGCCCAACTGCGAGGGCTTCGTCTGCGGCAGCGCCGCGCCCGCGGACTACCGCGCGCCGCTCTACGTCTATGCCCACACGACGGGCACGCCGACGGGGTGCGCCATCGTCGGCGGCACGTTCTACAACCCGCCGACCGCGCAGTTCCCGGCCGCCTACGTGGGCAAGTATTTCTTCGCCGACCTGTGCGGCGGCTTCATCCGCTACGTCGATCCGGGCACGGGCACGACCATCCCCACGTCGAACGCGTTCGCCACCGGCATCTCGTCGCCCGTCGATCTGCAAGTCGCGAGCGACGGCAGCCTGTGGTATCTGGCGGGCGCGGGCGGCGGCGCGGGCCTCGTCGGGCGGATACAGTACCCGGCCGGGCAAGTGCCGCCGAGCGTCACGCAGCAGCCGGCGAATCAGGCGGTGATGGTCGGGCAGACCGCTACGTTCACGGTGGGCGCGAGCGGCGCGCAGACGCTCCACTACCAGTGGCAGCGCAACGCGGTTGACATTCCGGGCGCGAACGCCGCGAGTTACACGACGCCGCCCGCGTCGCTCGCGGACAACGGCGCGCAGTTCCGCTGCGTCGTCACCAACGGCTTCGGCACGGCGACCTCGGACAGCGCGACGCTCACCGTCACGCAGAACGCGCCGCCCACCGGCGACGTGCTCATCACGGAGTTCCGCCTGCGCGGCCCGGCGGGCGACGCGGATGAGTTCGTAGAAATTTATAACAACACCGACGCGGACATCACGGTCAACGCGGGCGACGGCTCGGCGGGCTGGGCGCTCGTCGCGCCCGGCCTTGCGCTCTACACTATTCCCAACAACACCGTGCTCCGTGCGCGCGCTCACTTCCTCGTCGTCAACAGCACGGCCGGCACGGGCTACAGCCTCGCCGACTACGGTGGCACGGGCGCGGCCGCCGGCAACGCCTCTTTCAACGCGGGCGCGGACATCCCCGCCGACGCAGGCGTCGCCCTCTTCGGCACGGCGAACGCGATCAACTTCAACGCTGCCACGCGCCTCGACGCCGTCGGCTTCAGCGCCGTGACGGACGCGCTCTACCGCGAAGGCGCGGGGCTGCCGACGCCTGCGGGCGGCGTCACGCCCGGCGTCGAACACAGCTACGTGCGCCGGCTCACGACGGGGCTGCCGCAGGACACGGGCGACAACGCGCAGGACTTCGTCCTCGTCGCGCCCGACCCGGCGGCCGTCACGAACGCGACGGCGCAACTCGGCGCGCCGGGGCCGGAGAACTCCGTGAGTCCCGTCCAACGCAACGCGCTCGTCAAGGCTTCGCTCGTCGAGCCGCAAGAGTCGTCCACCGCTTCGCCCAACCGCGTGCGCCTCGCGCCCGATCCGGCCTACCCGCAGTTCGGCGCGAACGGCACGCTCGACATCCGCCGCCGCTTCAGGAACAACACGGGACTATCCGTCTCGCGCCTGCGCTTCCGCGTCGTGGACATCACCACGCTCAATACACCCAACCCCGGCGGGCAGCAGGCCGACCTGCGCCTGTTGACCTCGACCGACCTGCCCCTGACGACGAGCCTCGGCAGCCTGACGGTGCGCGGCACAATCGTCGAGCAGCCGCCGAACCAGGCGGGCGGCGGCTTGAACACGAGCGTCAGCGTACCCGTGACGGTGGCCGCGGGCGCGACCGTGGACGTGCGCTTCCTGCTCGGCGTGCAGGCGGGCGGGCGCTTCCGCTTCCTCGTCAACGTCGAGGCGCTCACGGGCACGCCGCCCGGCCCGCTCAAAGGCGGCACGCGGCGCGCACCGCCCGGCACGTCCGGCAGCGTGTGCTCTTCCTGCAAAGTGTCGGGCAAGATGTGACTGCGGATTGTGAGGCCGTGGGGAGCTTTACGCGACGTGCGCCGCGTCAGCCGCGAAGAGGCGCGGCGCGGTCTTTACGTCCGCGGCTGCGGGCGCGCGCCTTAACCTGAACCAGTTGAGCACGAAGCTGCTCGCGCTCAAGCCGAACGCCGGATCGAGGGTGAACAGCCGGCGGCTCAACTCGCGGCGCACGGCGCGCTCGAAGGCGCGCGCGATCTCGGCTTGCGCCCCGGCCAAACCTTCCACAAGCGTCGCGTCTAAATCCTGCCCGTCGCGCGCGCGCCGCCAGATGAACTCGTAGAGTCGCAGCCGCCCTTCGTCCTCGACGACGCCCGTGATGACGACGACGAGGTGTGTGGCCTCCGTCTCCGCGACGGTCTCGGCGATGCGGCGGCTGAAGGCCGGCGTCAGGTCTCCGTCCTTGGTGACGAACAGGAAGGAGTTGCCGCACACGTCCGCCGCGAGGTACGACTCGCCGTGCGCGGAGGCGGGGCCGGTCGCGATCTCGCTGTCGGGGACGCCGAGCGCGCGGACGATCTGATAGACGCGGTTGCTCAGCCATTGCCCGTCGGCCAGGAGCGCGACGGCGAGCCGCGTCGGGTTGATCGTCTCTTCGATCACCTCGTCCGCCACGGGCGCGGCACACTGGCTGCACCTGGCCTTGCTGATCGTGATGGCGGCAAGCGAGTCGGGCGTGGGCAGATCGAACAGCGCGTGCCCGGACTGCCGGCAACTCACGCGCACCTCGCGCTCCAACAGCCCCGCCGCCAACATCTCCGCGACGGAGACGCAGTTCAACCTGTCCGCCTCGGCGAAGAGCCGGCGGGGCGTGTAGCCCTCGCGGCGCATCTCCTGCACGCGGCGCAGGAACGCGCGCACCGCATGTTCTTCCATCAACTCTGCGGCGCGCACGAGTCCCCGCGCGCTGCCCCGGCACTTCGCGGCCACGGCGAAGTCGGTCGGCTGCCCGGCGATGAAGCGCGCCAGCCCTTGCGGCACGTCGTGGGCACGCGCCTGCCAGTCTGGCAGACCGTCGGCCGGCTCGCCCGCCGCCTCGCTCTCGTCTTCTCGTCCGCCTAAGGCCGCACGCACGGCCCGGCCGAAGCGTTCGAGTTTGCGGAGCGGCTCGCTCGTGTTGATGTCGTAAACGACACCAGCGCTCACGCCCTCCTCGACGCTCGCGCCGAAGATAAGGAAGAGTAAGCAGTCGTCCGTGCAGAAGAGTTCGCCCGGCGAGTACGCGCCCTGCTCTTGACTGTCCGCGAGCAGTTGGCGCTCAAGCTCGGTCGCCGCCGCTGCGGCGGACGCGGCGTCGCCCTGAGCCGGCACGAGCAGCTCGAAGCAACGCCACCGCGCCGACCGGATGAGCGGCGGGAACTCCTGCGCCCCGAGCGCGGCGATGAGGCGGAGGCGTTCGTCTTCGTTGAGACGGAGGGCCAGGCTGTTACTTTGGATGAACAACATCTCTATCCACCGCCCGCGCGGACTGAATGGGCCGGACGCGCCGCGAGCGGCACGCCAAAGCGCGTCAGCGTTCCACTCTGATCTTCAACGTGTCGCCGCCGGTGAAGTTGGCCGGGTACTGCTGCTGCATCGCCGTCTTGAGCGCCTGCGCCTCGTAGGCGCTCGCGCCGGGTCGAGCGTTCAGCACGCGCGCGCCGATCACCTGCCCGTTCCTCACCCGCAGGCGGACACGCACGACGTACACGCCGCGCCCGGCCGAATCGCCGTCAACCTTTTGTGCCTCTACAGTCGCCGCCGACCCTGACGCGGGCGGCTGCGCTTGCTTCGTCGCCTCCATTGGCTGCGCGTTAGCGGCGCGCGCCGTCTCGCCGTTCGCCGGGCCGCCTGTCACGTCGGGTTGCGGGCCGGGCCGCGCCGCTCCGGGCGCGGGCACAAACGTGCGGACGAAGGGGCCGTAGATGAACTGCGCCGCCGTGACCAGGATCAGTCCGACCAGGAAGCTGATGATGAGCGTGTAGATCAGGCGCTCGCGGGAGAAGCGGCGCGAGGCGGAGACGATGGCGGCCTCGACCGCCGTCAGGCGCTCTACGACCGGGGCCATCAACTCAGCGGGCACGGGCGCGAGTTGGAGCGGTGCGTTCTGCGGGAGTAACGGCGGTGCGGCGAGTTCTTCGCGCGCGACTCTAATCTCCGCCAGGGCCGCGCGGCGCGGGACTTCGACTAAATCCTGGATGAACTTCTGTTCCTGCTTGTTGATGCTCCGCTCCGGTGGCCGGACGAGCGGGTTGAAGTTGAACGCCGCACCGCGCAGTTCGAGCGCGGCGTAGAGAGCTTCCACGTCGCGCAGCGCGCCGAGTTGGGCGGCGACCATCTGCCCATCCTCGAAGAAGAACGAGCCGGGCGCGTCCGGGTATTCAACCTGTAACCGGCCCGTCTTGCGCTGCGCGCGCAGCGTTCTGATTATGTCCGGTAGAGACTGTTCGTCCAGGTGGCCGGTTAACACCACGAACTGCGCGCGCTCTACGTTTTCCAATTCCCGCTTCCCTGATTGTCAAGATGCCTGAGCACGACGGATGAAAGCAGCGTTGACCTTTGGCCGCCCACGGCAGGGGACTCGCCGCCGCGCGGCTAAACGATTCGCGCGGAATCTACCACTTTACGAACGGGCGCACAAGAACCTTCGCAAACCGCTTGTTTATTTGCGATCTCACGCAAGGTAGTCAGTTTCGTTATTCGGGCAACGGCATTCAGCTCAAATTCCTTTACATCTGTGAGGTGCACGTCGGCAATCGGCAGATGCAGGTGGTGCCGCCGGGTGTGCGGCTCGGCTGACTTGCTAGACGATTAAACCACCAACGTTAATCAACACTATTACCGACATTCCCCGTGCCAGGTTTTAGAATAGATGCGCCGCAGCCTGAAGCGATCAGTGCATTAACATATGTATAGCCGACTTCACGTATGCGGAGGCGTGTAAAGCCTATCGCTAAAATTACCGTTGTTAGCAAAGATAAGACGAACCACCATACCGTAACCGCTTTATTGGAGCTTTGAAGTGCGCCCGCAATTTGGCAAATTAGAACAAACAGGCTCAAAACAAAACTGTATAAGGAGGCAAGAAACATCGCCCCGGTCATTCTTACTTCTGCTTCCATCCGTTCGCTCTCCTCCCACAGCGTTGGGGCCACCAGCCTTAAATACCTTTTAGCAGCACCGAACGGCTGATGCCCATATAATTTTTCCGGGGAACATTTCATCTTCTTCTCAAGTAACGCGACGACACCCTTGTAGTAATGCGAATCCTCTTCGGCATCATGATCATTTTCAAAGTATTCATTGAACGGGAATTTCATTCTGGCAATCGGCAGATGCTTTGTATCTTGGAGGACGAAAAAGAACCTTGTGAAAGGCTCCGCGGCCGCCATGGCAAGCGGCTTAAGGATGTAGCCGACCAAAAGCGAGATAATTACCAGAGAGACTGTAACGAACAAAGAGTCCCCTTGTTTTGTTGACGAGACGATACTCTCCCAGGCAGTAGCCGGCGAAACGTTGTGAGCGTCGCCCCAATGTAGAAAAACTTGTAAGGTCGTATCTATTAGGATTAACCATATAAATCCGGGAAGAAGGATCGCCAAGAAATCCAAGATTGTAATGGGGACGGGTCTAAATTTTGCTTCCATATCTGCCACCATTAATTTAAAAGAGCGGATAGCTACAATCAGGCCGCAAAGGCGCGGTTAGGGAAAACGCACCCCGTGGTCTAATCTGTGGCACGTTCATACATCACCGCACCTTGCGGTATAACACAGCCACGGACAGCCTTTCCGCGCCCAACTGTAAAGTCGGCGTGAGGCTAACGAGTCGTCAGTACGGGGAAGATATGCGCGTGGGGTGTGGTTGTCAATGGTGAGTGGCGGGTGGTTAGAGTAAGCTGTTAGACTTCGGAATCGGAATATGTGCCCCTTATGCTCCCCTGTTAGCTTGAGAGTGATAGGCCAACAAACTAGAGCAAACCTCACGAACCTCGCGCCTGCGGTTACTATGCATGCCGTTCTTAATAATACTCTTTACCACCCAGCATGAGCTCAGCAAGGAAATGAGAATTATTCCTACGCCCCAAAGATAAAACGTACCCTCAACGCATACCTTGATCCCTGAACCTACCCCTGCCAGGCCTAAAAACAGAATAGGCAGAACACTATTTCGACGTATTTGCCGTAACGAGTCTTGACGGTCGATCACAGCCGCACAGTAAGGCATCTTTTCTCGGATTAATGCTCGCGCAATATAGAAGTGATTAGCCGACCAAACTCCGTGCTTGCCAAAAATATCATCGAAAGCCTTCTGCACTTCGTCCTCAAAGCCTTTAAGCTGGATGCTATTTGTCGGGTTCGAGAATTTGAAGATCATGTCAAGGTATCTCTCTACGCTTACCATTAGGCTTGATAGCGAAGCACCCGCGACATAGGCACAGGCTGCCAACATCAATCCGGTAACTATATTCAGGGGAACTTCTGTAAGTAGGTGTTTAAAAGGTGACAGCCTCAAGAGGGCCGTGACGGCAAGGAGCAACAGAGTGCCGGGGAAAACATAAGCTAGAAAATCTGACAAAGAGAAGCTGAACGAATCCTCTTTCACAAATCACTTCCTTAGCTGAGTGGGCATCCTACCGCAAGTGTCTTGCTACTACCCGCAAGAAAAAAGGATCGTGAGGCTCACGCGAGTCTGTTAGTGAGCGCAGGGAAGATATGCAAGTGGGGGCGGGTTGTCAATAGTCAGCGGCGGGCGCAGTGAGGTAATAACAAGAGGCTACACGTAAGCTAGAGAACGTTCTGTCTAAAAGGGGCTAAAAAAACAGAGCGCGGGCTGAAGAACTGGCACACCGCTGGTACACAAAAGAGTGTAGGGCGACCAATGCGGCCGCCCTACCTTATTTGATAACTTTAATGCACCCGGCACGGCTCGAACGTGCGACCTTTGGTTTCGTAGACCAACGCTCTATCCAACTGAGCTACGGGTGCGTAGGCGTAGAAAAAATATAAGGGCGGCTGGCGGGAGTGTCAAGCGACGCGCTCGCGGTCACTTCGCGTAGTAGCCGGGGCGCGTGCGGGCGACCGCGTCGGGGCGGTTGACGGCGATGGTGATGGCGCGCCAGTTGCCATCGTGCTTGTTGCCGGCGGACTGGTAGGCGATGCTGTAGAGCGTGCGCATCTCGGCCGCGACCTGCGCGTAGATGCGCCCCATGTCTTCGAGCCGGTATACGTCGTGCAACTGCCCGCCCGTGCGATTCGCTAAGACTTCCAGGCGTGCGCGCGCCGCCACGTACTTCGCGGCCTGCGGCGGCGTCAGCGGCTCGAACTTCTTCGGGTCGCCCGAAGGCAGCGCCATCGGGTAGATGGTGACACCCTGCCGGTCGGCCGCGTTCAGCAGCGAGTTCAACACGGGGCTGGCTTCGGGCTTGAGCGCGGCGATGGCCTCCTCGTTCGTCGCGGCGTTCGAGGTCAGCGTGCGATCCTGCCGGTCTAGCTCAGTGTCTATGCCGTCCGTCAGCACGACGACGGCCTTGCGCCGCCGGTCGCCCTCCTTGGCGAGTTCCCTGAGCGAGTAGCTAAGCGCCTTGTAGAGATTGGTCTCGCCCGCGCCTTCGGCCAGGTTGATCGCCTGCACGATCTTGCGGCGGTCGGTGGTGAACGGGGCGAGCGTCTCGATCTTGTCCTCCGTCCTGTCTTTCTTCTTCGCCGCGTGGAAGGTGACGACGGCGACGCGGTCTTCGGGACCGAGCGCGTCTATGAAGCGCGCGGCCGCCTGCTTCAGGGAGGTGCGGAAGTTCAGCGTCGAGCCGGACATGTCGAGCAGCAGGACGAGGCTGAAGGGCGTCTCGGTCGGCGCAAAATTGAGGATCGTCTGGCGCACGCCGTCCTCGTAGACGACGAAATCGCTCTGCGCCAGATCGAGCACGGGCCGCCCCCGCTGATCAGCCACGCCAACGTTCAAGAGCACGAGATCGGACTTGACCCTGATGGTCTCGTCGTCGTCCACGGTCTGCGCCGCCGCGCCCGCGCAGAGGACAAAAAGGCCCGCGCAGGTGAGTAGAACCCGGCGGATTGTTCGATTAAGACGGCGAAATTGCATCATCGCAATAACAGAGCACGCGGCTCAGACCCGACAGTATGCAAACTGCGCGGGGCGCTTGGCAAGCGGCCATGTTTGGTTGCGACGCGCGGCCGGGGCGTTGCTTCAGGTTAGACGGTTTGCCGCTCGCCGATCATGTAGCAGAGACCGTCAGGTGCTACTACGAAGAACACGCGATAGGGCACGCCGTTGCAGTCGTTGAGGGTGATCTCAGTCTCTGTGGGCGGCACGCCTTTAATCTCCGCAAACGCGGCTTCGACGCTGTCGACTTCGAAGAAACAGCCCTCTTGCGAAGAGTCGCCGCCGTTTTCCGCCAAGCCCATGCGGACGTTGTCGCGCGCCAGAATCACAGACTTATGTGGCGCGTCCTGGCGTGACACAACGCTGAACCCAAAGGTTTTTTCATAGTAGGGAATCGCCGTCTCGACGTTCTGAACCGGAAGATTCAGCGCGTTGTCGGCGTAGGGTGCTGCGTACTTGAAGACAGCTTTCATCCCATCTCCTCAGCCCGGCCCGGCAGCTTTTACGCGGCGCGGCGGCGTGTGCGCCGGGTCGGTGCGGACTTGGACACCGGCGGCTCGACCACATCGGGGACAGGCACGGCCGCGAGTGGCGCGGGCTTGGGCGTGTGGCGGGCGCGGCGGGCGGCGGTGCGCTCCTCTTCGACGGCGACGGCGCGCTTCGCCTTCTCGATGCGCTTGCGCGGCACGAGTTGGAAGCGCAGTTCCATCTCCTGCGACACCTTGTAGATGGTCACGGGCTTGTGCCCGCGGGCGGCGCGGCTGAGCACCTCTTCCTGTTCGAGCAGCTCGGCGCGTCCTTCCTTGTCGATCCAGATGAACATGGCTTGGGCCATCTCTCGTTTAACCTCCAGACGTATCAACTCGCGCACGTCCACCGCACGCGCGACCGGCGCGACGACGGGCAGCGTGCGCGGCGGTGTCGGCTGACCCTCACGCCGCGCGGCGTAGTAGTCGGCGACGAGCGCGTCCACCTCCGCGCGGTGCTCGTCGTAGAAAAGCGCGAAGTCGCCGCAGCGCGTGCGGTAGACGCAATTGACCGAACAGACCAGCGCGTCTTTGAAGTGCCCGTAGCGATTGCAATAGAGTTTCAAACGCATGGCGCGACCTCACGAGGGCAGTGGCGGGACACGGCGACAACGATGCGCTCGCGGCATGGCAGGCGCGTCCACGATTCGGGAGTGGACAGACTATAGCACGCGCGTGCCGCGCATGCAACGAAACGCAGTACGTGAAACAAAGGCGGGGGAGGAATTAGTAACCACGAAATCACACGAAACAACACGGAGCAGGGGACGAAGCTAACAACTCGTTTCGTGCTGCTTGTTTCGTGCCGTTTCGTGTGGCTTCGTGATTCCTGCTTCGGCGGCGCGAAAACTTTTGCACCGGCGGCGGGCGACGGCCGTATAATCGGCGCACCCGAAAGATCGCGCCCGTTGTTCTTGAACGTCAGTTCGTTAATTTCCTTTGCGACGCGACCTCAAGCGCGTCCTCACCGGAAAGGAGTTCTCTCTCATGTACCGGCCAAATTTCTGCGCTGAGTGCGGCGCGCGCATCGAGCGCACGCGCTGGCGCTGGTGGACGAGCCGCCGCTTCTGTCCGAACTGCGCGCAGCAGTTTCGCCGCGGCCGGATCACGCAGACGCTAGCCGCCTGTCTGCTGCTCGTCGGTCTCGGCTTCGGGGCGGGCCGCGCCATGCGACCCGCGCCGCCGCCGCTCATCATTGCCGGCGGCACGCAGCCCGCGCCCGTGCCGCTCGCTGGCGTCGCCGACGGCCCGGCCCAACCCGCGCCAGCCTATGGCCCCGACGGCACGCCCGCCGAGCGACCGACCGACCCGGAGGAACTCGTCTCCATCTGCGGCGCGCGCACCAAGAAGGGCACGCCCTGCCAGCGGCGCGTGCGCGGGACGGGCCGTTGCTGGCAGCACCTGGGCAAGCCCGCCATGCTCCCGCCGGAGAAGTTGATCGTGCAGGGTCATCTGCCGGCGGCGGACGGCAAAAACGTTAAGCAGTGAAATGGGGCCGGCCTACGCCGGGAGCGCGGGCGTCCCGCCCGCCAAAGCGTGCTAAAGCACGCTTCAAGTAAGAAGCGCCGCCATTCAATCTAGAATAGCGGCGCTTCCTTTTGTTCGCGCCTCGCGGCGCTCATGGCGGGCGCGCGCGCCCGCGCTCCCAGCAGGTAGTTGAATCGAAGCCGTTACTTGATCGTCTTGACCGGCGCGGCCGGGCGCGGCGGCAGTTTCGCCGGGTGATCTTTGAGCCGGGCCATGACTTCGGCGACGGCGCGTTCGAGTTGCGGGTCGTGCCCGGCGATGACGGACTGCGGGTCGTTGTCTACCACGATGTCCGGGTCAACGCCGTGTCCCTCGATGATCCACTCGCCCTTCGCGTTGGCGAAGCCGGTCTCCGGCACGCTGATCGAGCCGCCGTCAATGAGCGGCCCCTTATTGCTGATGCCGACCACGCCGCCCCAGGAGCGTTTGCCGATGAGCGGCCCCAAGCCCGCCTCGCGGAACATGGCGGGGAAGATGTCGCCGTCCGAGCCGGCGAACTCGTTCAAGATGGCCGCCATCGGGCCGTGGAACGTGCCGTCGGGGTAAGTCAGCGCGTCCTCGTTCGTGCGCGTGTAGCTCAGGGCCAGCACCTTGCGGCGCAGGCGCTCGATCAGCATGCGCGAGACGTTGCCGCCGCCGTTGGCGCGCACGTCAACGACGAGCCCCTCCTTGTTGATCTGCCCGTAGTACCACTTGATGAACTCGCGTATGCCGTTTGCGCCCATGTCGGGCAGGTGCAGGTAGCCGACGCGCCCGCCGGAGAGTTCGTTCACGCGGCGGCGGTTGCCTTCGATCCAGTCGAGGTAGATCAGGTTGCTCTCGTCCGCGATGGGACGATAAGAGACGGTGCGCGCGCCGTCCATCGTCGGGCGCGAGTTGACCGTGAGCGAGACGGGATTGTCCGCCTTGTTGCGCAGCAGCCGGTAAGGGTCTTCGTCCGGCTTCAACTCTTCGCCGTCAATCGCCAGCACGTAATCGCCGACGTTGACGTTTACGCCAATCTCGTGGAGCGGCGAGCGATAGATGTCTTCCTCGTTCTCGCCCGCGAAGATTTTGGTGATGCGGAAGCGGCCCGCCGTCTTGTCGAGTTCAAAGCGCGCGCCGGGCAGACCGTAGCGCGGGCGCGGCGGCAGTTGGAAGTCGCCGCCCTCGACGTAGGCGTGCCCGATGGTCAACTCCGAGACCATCTCGCTGATGACGTAGTTCAGATCGGAGCGGTGCGCGACGTACTTCAACAAGGGCCGGTACTGCTCGCGTAGCGCCGCCCAGTCGTAGCCGTGCATGTTCGGCACGTAGAACCAGTCGCGGTAGCGCCGCCAGACTTCGTTGAAGATGTTCTCCCACTCCTCGGCCGGCACGCGATCAACGAACAGGTTCGAGGTCGTGACCGCCTTGCGCGACTTGTCGCCGCCGGGCACGGCATCGTAGAGCGCGAAGCCCGGCCCCTGCCCGACGAGCACCTTCGAGCCGTCGTCCGACATGACGTAGCCGCGCACGTCTTCGACGAGCGTCGTGTCCTTGCGATCCTTGAGCGAGTAGATGTGCAGCGCGTTGGCGCGGTCGCCCTGGCGGCCGTAGTAGAAGGCGGAGCCTGTGCCGTAGAGCAGGAAGCCGGTCTTCGCCGACAGCCCGCCGATGTTGTCGGCCGGCACGGGCACGCGCGCGACGCGCAGGGCCAGCCCGTCGAAATCAATCGTCATCGTGGCCGGCGTCTGTTTCGCTTCGGGGCTGGGCGTGGGCGAGGGCGACGCCTGCGGCGTGGGCGCGGGCCCGCCCGCCTCCGGCTTTAGTTCCTTGTTGATGTCTTTAATCGGCTCTTTCGGCGGCTGCGTCTCGCCCGTGTCGCGCGGGCGCGGCGTGGCCTCGGTTTCGGCCTTCGCAATCGTCACCTCGTCCGATTCGGGCGGGAACGGGTGCTTCACGTCCTTGCGCAGCGCCATCGCGTAGATGTAGGTCTCGCGGTTCGTCGCGTAGTTGAACTCGAAGGTCGAAATCTGCGGCGCGAACTCGCGGTCGCTCAGGTAGTAGAGGTAGTCGCCCTTCGGGTCCCACGCGGGGCCGTAGGCGTTGAACTGCTCGTCGGTAACATGGTGCAACTGTCCGTCCTGCGCGCCCCAGATGTAGAGCGACGAGAAGCCGTTGCCGCTCGGCATGCTGAAGGCGAGGAAGTTGCCGCGCGGCGACCACTCGTAATCGCGCACCTGCCCGCGATTCGTCTTGGCGACCTCGGTCAGCCGCTTGTCCGCGACCGTCAGCACATAGACGCGCCCGTCCTTGTCGCTGAACGCGATGCGCTTGCCGTCGGGGGCCCACGCGAGTTGATAACGCATGGCTTGGCCGCCGGTCGTCAACTGCTCGGCCGGCTTCGAGCCGTCCTGCGGCACAACCCACACCTCCTCCTCGCCGCTCTTGTCCGAGATGAACGCGATGCGCGAGCCGTCGGGCGACCAGGCAGGCCACTTGTCGTGCGCGCCCGAAGAGTGCGTCAGGTTGCGCACGGGCCCCTTCTCGACCGGCGCGCTGAAGATGTCGCCGCGCGCCGCGAACAGGGCGCGCTCGCCCTTCGGGCTGAGGCCGATGGACTCGATGAAGTTCGCCACGGGGATGCGCGACGGCCGGCGCGCGAGACCGTCGTCCGGCACGAAGATCGACACCGGCGTGCTTTTACGCGATTTCACGTCGAAGACTTGCAGCTCGCCGTTCAACTCGTAAACGATGCGCCCCTCGCGGTCGGAACTGGGCCAGCGCACGTCGTAAGTCTTGTTGAACGTGACCTGCGTGGTCTTCCCCGTCGCCACGTCGTAGGCGTAGAGGTTGAAGTGCCCGTCGCGATCCGTGTCGAAGTAGATCGTGTTGCCGATCCACATCGGGTCGCGGCTGGCGCGCTCGCCCTCGCTGATCTTCTTGGTGTCGTAGGTCTTGAGGTTGAACAGGTAAAGCTCGTTCGCTTGGCCGCCGCCGTAACGCTTCTCCGGGCGGAAGTCGCGGAAGCGCGGCGAGTAGACCACCTGCGCGCCGTCGGGCGAATACTCGCCCGCGCCGGATTCGGGCATGGGCAGTTGCTCGGCGGGGCCGCCCGTGACGGGCACTGTGTAGAGGTGTGTGATCGGGTTCGTCCAGGAGTCGCGGTGCGAGCGGAACAGCACCGCCTTGCCGTCGTTCGTCCAGCCGTACACCTGATTGTCGTAGCCCCAGCGCGGCGCGAACGGCCCCTTCGCCGGGTAGAACGTCAACTGCTTCGGCTCGCCGCCCGTGACGGGGATGACGTAGACCTGCTCGTCGCCGTCGTACTGCCCCGTAAAGGCGATCCACTTGCCGTCGGGCGAGAACTTGGCGAACAACTCGACGCCGGGGTGCGCGGTCAGGCGCGTGGCCGTGCCGCCGGACGTGGGGGCGATCCAGAGGTCGCCGCCGTAGGTGAAGACGACGCGGTCGCCGTAGATGTCGGGGAAGCGTAAAAGTTTGGTTTGCGCGGAAGCCGCTGCCGGGATGAGCCAGAGCAGAGTCAGGGCGGCGGCCAGAAACAGTGGGCGGAATAGCTGCTGAGTCAAGCGAGAACCTCCTATGGCTTTCGGGGCCAAGAATTTGAGTAATGCGATTGCTTGCGGGAGGCATCGGAAGCGGGGCTCTCGCTCGATGCTTGGTGTCTGGTACGTCTGTGCAGCCGCGAAGGTTGCAGGCGGAAGGATAACAGCCGCGCGGCAGGATTTGCCAACCGGCCGCGCCCTCTGGCGCGCGCGCCGAAACTCAACTACAATGTGCGGGCAAACCCCAAGCAAGCGCCGTCCGCAGGCGCGGACACTCCAACCAAGTATTAGCTCCGTGCGATCAGCCGCGCGCGACTAGAGGTGCGGCGGTCGCCGGCCCGAACCTGTGAGGACATTATGAAGCACACCCACCTTCTCGCACTCTGTTTACTGCTCATGCTTGTCTCCGCCGCCGCCGGCCGCGAGGCGCGGCTCGTGCGCTACCCGCACTACGCGGACGGGCGCGTCACCTTCAGCTACCTCGGCGACATCTGGGTCGCGGACGAGGACGGGCGGAACGTCCAACGTCTGACCGTCAACCGCGCACGCGACGTGTACCCGCGCTTCTCGCCCGACGGCAAATGGATCGCATTTTCGAGCGACCGCAACGGCAATCTGGATGTCTTCATCATCCCCGCGACGGGCGGGACGGTGAAGCAGTTGACCGCGCACTCGGCCGACGACACCGTGCTGAACTGGACGCCGGACGGGCATGCCGTCCTCTTCTCGTCGCAGCGCGGCGAGGGCTTCATGCCGATGCTCTACACGGTCAGCGTGGACGGCGGCATGCCTGTCAGTGCCGGCGTGGACATGGGCGTGCAAGGCTCTTACTCGCCCGACGGCCGCCGCCTCGCCTACAACCAGAAGGCGCAGAGTTACTGGCGCAAGTATTACCGCGGCGCGTACCAGTCGGACGTGATGATCGCGGACGTGGCGGCAAAGAAGTTTACGAACGTGACCGACTTCGAGGGGCTTGACTCGTGGCCGATGTGGGGGCGCGATGGCTTCATCTACTTCGTCAGCGACCGCGATGGAGGCGGCCTCACCAACATCTGGCGCGTCGCGGAGAACGGCGGCAAGGCGGAGCGCATCACCGCCTTCAAGTCCGGCGACGTGCGCTGGCCCGCCATCAGCGCCGACGGCAAGACCATCGTCTTCGAGCACGACTTCGGCATCGAGAAGCTGGACGTGGCGTCGAAGCGCGTCACGCCTTTGAAGTTCGACATCGCGGCGGAGACCGAGGAGAGTCTGTCCGAGGTGCGCGAGTTCAATTCGCAGATAGACGAGTTCGAGCTTGCGCCCAACTCGCGCCGCATCGTCTTCTCGATCCACGGCGAGGTCTTCACCGCGCCGGTCGAAGAGGGCGACCTGCGCCAGATCACCGACAACCCGGCGCGCGACCGCAACGTCTCCTACTCGCCCGACGGCAAGTGGATCGCCTTCATCTCCGACCGCAGCGGGCGCGAGGAGCTTTACGTGGTGGCCGTTGACGGCGCGGGCGAGCCGCAGAAAATCTCCGACCTCGACGCGCTCAAGTTCGGCTACAACTGGTCGCCCGACTCGACGCAGATCGCCTACTCCGCCTCGGACGACAAGCTGCGCGTCGTCAACGTCGCAAGCAAGGAGACGAAGGAACTGAGCGCGTCGCGCTACGGCCAGATCGGCGCACCCGTCTGGTCGCCCGACGGCAAGTGGCTCGCGTTCTCGAAGCCCGACGTGACGCGCACGAGCGACATCTATCTCATCCCGGCGGCGGGCGGCGAGGAGCGCAAGGCCACGTTCGAGTCCTTCAGCGAGGGCGGCCCGCTCTTCTCGCCCGACGGGCGCAAGCTCTACTTCCAGCGCAACGACAGCACCTCGTCCGGCCAGGGCGACCGGCCTTCCATCCAAATCTACTCCGTCACGCTCGAACGCCTCGAACGCGACCCGGATGACCCGGAAGAGCGCGCCGAGGCCGAAGCCGCGCAGGCGGAAACTGCGCCGGGCGGCGGCGATCCGGCCGCAATGGCCGCGCGGCGGCAGGGCGGCGGACAACGCCAGCCGCCGAAGCCGGTCAACATAGACTGGGCCGGTCTGAAGCGCCGCACGAGACAGATCACGCGCATGCCGTTCCCCGTCGGCAGCTACACCGTCGCGCCGGACAGCCGCACCATCGTCTTCGTGACGAGCGAGCCGGCGGGCACGGCGCAAGTCCCCGTCATCTACGCCATCGGGGAGGACGGGCGGCGGCTGACGCGCATCACCGCCGGCACGCCGCCGGGCGCGGGCGAAGGGCAGGACACGCCGCCGCCGGGCGCGGGCTTCGGCGGCGGGGGCTTGGGCGGCGTCAACATCTCGCGCGACGGGCGCACGCTCTACTTCCGCGAAGGCAGCGCGGTCTATTCCATCCCGATGCCGTCCGGCGCGGCCGCAGGCGCGGGCGGCGGCGGGCAATCGGCGGCGGGCGCGGGCGCTGGCAGCGCGGCGCGGCGGCGCATCAACTTCGTGGCGAAGGTCAGGGTCGAGCGCCCGGCCGAGTGGGCGCAGATGTTCGACGACGCGTGGCGCACGATGAAGTACCGCTTCTACGATCCCAAGATGCACGGCTACGACTGGGACGCGATGCGCGCCAAGTACCGCCCGCTCGTCGAGTACGTCGGCGACCGGCAGGAGTTGCTGAACATCGTCAACGAGATGATCGGCGAACTGAACGCCTCGCACACGGGCGCAGCCCCGCCGCCCGGCGGGCGCGAGCCGGGCGCGGCCTCGACGGGCCACCTCGGCGTCGATCTTGCGCCGGACGCGGCCGCGGGCCGCTACCGCGTCACCTACATCTACGAGGACGGCCCCGCCGACAAGGACTGGGTCAAGGTCAAAGTCGGCGACTACCTGATCGCGATTGACGGTAAGCCCGTCAAGGCGGGCGACGAGTACTGGCAGTTGCTCAACTACCGGCTCAACCGCAAGGTCGCCGTCACCTTCAACGACAAGCCGACCACGGAGGGCGCTTGGCGCACGCGCATCGAGCCGACCTCGATGCAGAACTTCGCCACGCTCCGCTACGAGCGTTGGGTGAAGGAGCGGCGCGCGCTCGTTGACAAACTGTCGGGCGGGCGCGTCGGCTACATCCACATCCGCGCGATGGATCAGCCGAGCCTGCGGCGCTTCGAGAAGGAACTGCGCGAGTACCGCAACAAGGACGCGATGGTCATAGACCAGCGCTGGAACGGCGGCGGCAACATCGAGCAGGAGTTGCTCGCCATCCTCGTCCAGCGGCAGTACCAGGTCTGGCAGCCGCGCGGCACGGAGGCGACGACCCGTCCCTTCGCCGGCTTCTTCGGCCCGAAAGTCGTCTTGCAGAACTGGCGCTCGGCCTCGAACGCCGAGATGTTCCCGGCGGGCTTCCGCGCGCTCGGCCTCGGCAAGGTTATCGGCACGCCGACGATGGGCGCGGTCATCGGCACGGGCAGCTACTCGCTGATTGACGGCTCGACCGTGCGCACACCCGGCACGGGCGTCTTCCTCGCCGACAAGCAGCGCACCAACATGGAGAACTACGGCGTGCAGCCCGACATCCGCGTGGACAACACGCCGGAGGATAATCTCGCCGGGCGCGACCGTCAGCTTGAGATGGCGGTGCAGGAGTTGCTCAAGGAACTGCAAGGCACTAGCCCGAAGGTGGCGACGCGGGAAGGGCAGTAACAGGCCCGCGCCGAAGTTGCTCCGCGATTGAATGTAAGGTCAGTAAGGTTCAACACAGAGAGCACAGAGGAACACAGAGGTCACAGAGGTCTTCTCCGTGTTCTCTGTGGCTCTCTGTGTCCTCTGTGTTGAACCGGCCGTTCGTTACGCTCAACCTATAGTCACCCAGCCTCCCAAGGAGGGATCATGCGCCGTTGCCTACAACTCGCCCTGACACTCACCTGCTTGATCGCGCTCAACCTCTCGCCCGCCCCCGCGCAACAGCCGGCGAGTCCCGCGGGCGCGCGCGGCGTCGTCACGCGCGAGTTGCTCTTGAGTCACTTGCGCACACTGTCGCCCGAACAAAGGGGGCAGGGCTTGCAATCGCTGATACAGACGATCCGCGAGAGCGGCGTGGACTTCGAGTTGTCGCCGCCCGTCGAGCAGGAGTTGACCGAGGCGGGCGCGTCGCCGGAACTACTCGCCGCCGTCCGCGCGAACTACCGGCCCGGCACGAGCACACAGGGCGTCGCCACGCAGGGCACGGCGCGGCCCACGCCTTCGCCCGGCGAGCGCGACCCGGCCATGATGGACGCCGCGCCCGTCGTCACGCACCACGCGATCAACCTGAACGGCCGCCAGCTACGCTACACCGTCACGACCGGCGTGATGCCCTTGAAGAACGCGCAGGGCGAGACGGAGGCGCGCATCTTCTACATGGCCTACACGGCCGACGGCGCGGGCGACAAGGCACGCCGGCCACTCATGTTCTCGTTCAACGGCGGCCCCGGCTCTTCGTCCGTGTGGCTGCACCTGGGCGCGCTGGGGCCGCGCCGTGTCGAGATGATGGAGGAGGGCGGCATGCCCGCGCCACCGTTCCGCCTCGTTGATAACGAGCAGACGTGGCTCGACCTGACCGACATAGTCTTCATAGACCCGGTCGGCACAGGCTACAGCCGCGCCGCGCGCCCCGATCTGGCACAGCGCTACTTCGGCCTCCAAGGCGACATCCAATCCGTCGGCGAGTTCATCCGCCTCTACCTGACGAAGAACGAACGCTGGACATCGCCGCTCTTCCTCGTCGGTGAATCTTACGGCACGACGCGCGCCTCCGGTCTCTCCGGCTACCTGATTGATCGCGGCATCGCCTTCAACGGCATCCTCCTGATCTCCACGATCATGAACTTCCAGACCGCGCGCTTCGCCCGCGGCAACGATCTCCCTTACGTCCTGTTTCTCCCGACCTACACGGCGACCGCCTGGTATCACAAGAAACTGCCGCCCGACCTCCAACAAGACCTGCGCCGCACGCTCGACGAGGTCGAACGCTGGGCCGCGACCGACTACACGACCGCGCTCGCCAAAGGTGATCGCCTGACGCCGGCCGAGCGCCAGGAAGTGATCGACCGGCTCGCGCGCTACACGGGCCTCAGCAAGACCTACATCGAGCAGAGCAACCTGCGCATCGAGATTCAACGCTTCGACAAAGAACTGTTGCGCGCCGAGCGCCGCACCGTCGGTCGCCTCGACAGCCGCTTCAAGGGCCTGGACTCAGATGGCGTCGCCGACACGCCCGACTTCGATCCCAGCCAGGCCGCCATCCGCCCGCCCTACACCGCTACCTTCAACAACTACGTGCGCGGCGAGCTGAATTTCAAATCTGACCTCGAATACTACATCCTCGGCGGCGGCATCGGCCGCTGGGACTTCGGCGCGGACAACACCTACGCCGACACCAGCGTCGCCCTCGCCAGCGCCTTCGCCAAGAACCCCTACATGAAACTCTTCGTCGGCTGCGGCTACTACGACCTCGCCACGCCCTACTTCGCCGCCCAGTACACGCTCGACCACATGGCGCTCGACCCCTCGGTGCGCGGCAACATACAACTCCGCTACTACGAGGCCGGGCACATGATGTACATAGACCGCCGCTCCCTCGCCCAACTCAAGCGCGACGTGGCCGCCTTCATCCAGAGCGCCGCCGCGCCCACGAAATAAAAGCGGAGCACCGGCAGATGCCTGTCATTTCGATGTTTTATGGCATTGTTGTCCTGATGTACTATTTCGACAATAGAAAGCATTAGCAGCCACACATTCACGTGCAATACAGCGGAGAAGAAGCCGTCGTTTCTATTCCTGACGGGAGCGTGATTGAAGGCTCAATCAGGACAGCCAAGCTGAAACTGGTGCAGGCCTGGATTGAAATTCATCAGGATGAGTTGCTGGCCGATTGGAGGCTTGCGGTCAATGGTCAACCGGTTTTCAAGATCGCGCCGCTGCGCTAGAGGGACGAAAGATGAATAAGGTTATCGCGGTCAGAGCCAATGACGACTTTTCGCTCGACCTGAAATTTGCCGACGGCAGCGTTAAGAGATTTGATGTGAAGCCTTATCTTGGCTATGAGGTTTTCCAGGAACTGACTGACCTGCACTATTTCAAACAGGCGCGCGTCGCCTTCAACACCGTGCAATGGCCGAACGAGCAAGACATCAGCCCCGATACCATGTATCTGGAAAGCGTTCCACTCAGCGAAGCAAGCTTCGGCTAGTTAACCTGCTCGGCACTCGCGCTACATAGACCGCCGCTCGCCCAACTCAAGCTCGACGTGGCCGCCTTCATCCAGAGCCGCAAGTGGCGGGAAATAGACTATGCAGCTTGGTGGAAAGAACAGGCGCGCAACTCTCTTGCGTCGTGGCCAGAAAACATGCTTTAGTGTTTTTATACGAAGGGGTGAATCAAGGGTAGGGAAGAGGGTAAATGTCGAACGGGACAGTTGAGTTCTTCTATCCCGTTCATTTTAGCACGTTAGAGTCTGGGTTACTCAGGCTCTGCTGTGGATAATCAGAAACTGAAGCGTGCTGCTTTAACGGCACATGTTGATATTCCCCAGAAGAACCTTTCTGTGTAATTATGATGTGATTCAAATAATAATTGAGTTTTGCTATAGATAACGGTAAAAAGTTGGATATGGTTACGTGTTGATAAGATGTAGGACATTGAGGAGGAATAGATGGCAGTCAAAATCCAGCTAAATGACCCGAACTTATTCGGTAATGACGCCGCTGAAGATGAGGAAGATGAGATTTTTAAATCCTATGCTCTAGAGCGACAAGAAATAGAAGCGTTCGTTCAGTCTACTAGGCAACTCGCTTTTGTACGCGCATATAAGGGTGAAGGTAAGAGTGCCCTTCTCCGAATAGCTCGTTCGAAGTTGCTTGCTTCGAACACATCTGCGGGTTTAATCATTTCAACCCCGGCCTCTAATCTCGCTCCTAATGTAAACACAACAGATTTTAGTGTTTGGATTCGAGCTTGGAAGAAAAGCATTCTTGGGCGAATAGCTACAGAAGTAGGCACCAAGATAGGATTCGCTTGGACAGACGATCAGATGAACCTTGTTGAAGAGGCAGAGAGAAGTGGTTTTAAACAACGTAATATCATCAGTACTTTATTGCGAAGATTTAAACCCGAGGTTGAAAGCGGAGGGGTTAAGGTAACAGTAAATCAGCCTGGCCTCGAAGGGCAGAATGAGTTTGAGCCGATCATGAGGAGGTGGGCCCAGGGACGAGATCCAATTTGGATATTTATTGACGACGTTGACCAAAATTTCCAGAACGCTCCAGAACATAAAAATAAGATTGCATCCTTCTTTGTTGCATCTCGGGAACTAGTCAATTCTGTGCCTGAACTACGTATTCGAGCTGCTATCCGGCCTAACGTCTGGACAACGATTAAGTTGGAATATGAGGCTCTGTCTCATATAGAACAATATACGATAGACCTTCAGTGGTCTGAAGAGTCGGTACTACAACTCCTTGCAAAGCGAATCGAAGGCTATGTGACTCGAACGTCTCAGCTCAATCTTTTACCTCCGAAACTACTTAGTGATTCAGACAGCGACTATAGGCTGGTCGAGCTTGCCTTCGAAGATAGTATGAAATGGGGAAAGGGTGTACGACCGCCACATGTAATTTTAAACACTCTATCTAAACATCGCCCGAGGTGGATGGTTGAACTTTGTAAAAATGCAGGGAAACGTGCACAGCGATTAAATCATACCCTTATAAAGCGGGATGATATTTTCGCAGAGCTATCAGCCTTTGGTGAGAGAAGGATTCAAGACACCATAGCTGAGTTTAGGTCTCAGTGCCCTGAAATACAGGAAATCCTTGCAGCCTTTCGTCGAACGCAGGAAGAAATGTCCACAGCTGAACTGTTCAGTCTGATTAATAATAAAATTCTTAATCATCTTAAACCCCGCATTGTTGGTGTAATGGGTAATGCTCAAGCTACAGATGTCGCCTCCTTCCTATTCGAAATTGGCTTTATATTTGGTCGTCTTGATCTAGGTGAGGGTAAATATGAGCATATAACCTTTTCTGAAAGACCTCATTTACTTAAATCCCGGACTAGTATAGATGATGGTTTGAGATGGGAAATTCACCCTATCTTTAGACAAGCGCTCGAAGTTAGAGATGTGGAGGGTAGAGAACCTGGGCCGGGAAGGAAAGATAAAAGTAAACAGCCAGAGCAGAAGAGAACTCCAAGAAAGTTTAAGGTGACAAAAGGTACTTAGACCAAAGCCTAATCAAACGATCTATTCAGGCCTTTGCGTCAAGAAATTCTATAATCCCTGCTATGTTCGTATATCTGCATTAGCATTCCACAAAATAGCTTAACTGTGGAATCATCAACGGGACAATATAACTGTTTTGTCCCGTGGCCATGCGCGGCGCACACCGAAATTCTCACGTTACGGAAGAGTTGAAGATCGGAAATCCGATTGTAATGTCCCATCGCAACGCAGGCGGGCTGTTGTCCTATCGCTCTCAAGTTGCGCGCACGCCTGTCGTCACTGCCGCCCTTATTTCCGGTTCTTGAACTGCTCGTACAACTCCGTGTGGCGGCTGACGAGGGGGACGCGGCGGCCGTTGATGAAGAGGTCGCGGATGTTGGTGCGCGTCTCAAGGAGGTCGCCGTCGGTTAAGACGAGGTTGGCGATCTTGCCGACTTCGATTGAGCCGAGGCGGTCGCCGAAGCCCATGATCTGCGCGGGGTAGAGCGTGACCGCCTTCAGCGCCTCGGCCTTCGGCAGCCCGAACGCGGCGGCCATGCCGGCGTGGTAGGGGAGGTTCCGCACGTCGGCCGCCGTGTCGCCCGAAGAGATGCAGAAGCGCACGCCCGCCGCTTGCAGCTTGGCGGCGTTCTCGTACTGCACGTCGTAGAAGTCGTCCTCGCGCGAGGGCAGGTCGAGCGTGCCCGTGAGGACGACCGGCACGTTGTGCTCCTTCAAAAACTGCGCGACCTTCCAGGCGTCGTTCGCGCCGAGGATGATCGGCTTCAGCTTCATCTCTTCGGCGAAGCGCACCGCGCCGCGTATCTCCGCCTCGCGGTCGGCGCGGAAGATGACCGGGCGCTCGCCGCGCACGTAAGGGACGAGCGAGGCGAGCACCACGTCAACGTCCGGGTGCGGCAGACTCCTATCCTGCGCCGCCGCGTCCTGCGCGCGCCCGTAGGCTTCGGCGTCGCGCAGGAGCTTGCGTATCTGCTCGACCTGGCGGTCGCGCGCCGTGGCGGCGTCCGGGGCGTTGCCCTGCTGTTGCTGCAAGAAGAAGAAGCCGCCCCCGCCGCCGAAGCCGCCCGCGGCGCGCGGGTAGTTGACGACCAGACCGGCGGTGCGCGCAAGCGCCATGTCCTGCGGCGTCGAGCCGAGCAGGTTGATGAACGCGGCCTGACCGGAGATTAGCCCGCCCTGCGGCAGCGAGAGCACGCTCGTCACGCCGTTCAGGCGCGTGACCGCGATGTGCGCGCTGTGCGGATTGACCGACACCCACGCCATCGCGTTCGGGTTCATCTCGCCGACCTCTTCCGTGTCCACCCAGCCGGTCGCGCCGTTCTCCGTGATCTCGATGAGGCCGATGGCCGTGCCCAGATCGATCATGCCCGGATAGACCGTGAGGCCCCGCCCGTCAATCGTCTGCGCGCCGGCCGGCACAGCGGCCGTTGCGCCGACCGCCGCGATGCGCCCGTCGCGGATGACGACCGTGCCGTTGTCTATGTCCGCGCCCGACACGGTCACGATGCGCGCGTTGCGGATCGCGTAAGTGCCCGGCCGCCCGTCCATGAAGTCCGGCCCCATGTTGCTCGACGCCTGTTGGGCGAAGCAGTAGGCAGTAGGCAGTAGGCAGTAGGCAGTAAGGAGCAGGCAGCAAGAGAGCAAGTGGCGGCGCGATAACGAGCCGCGTTGTGCCAGCGAGCGGTGAAAGTGGGACGACAAGCGGCGCGCGGGTTGGCAGTTGACTTCACTGCCTACCGCATACTGCCTACCGCCTACTGTTTTTTCCGTCCTCATCAGTGGTTGTCCTCCTGCGGCTGATCGTCGTCATGCGCGTGGCCGGGGCGGCGGCCGCCGGTCGGCGCGGCGCGCGGCCCGCCCTGCGCGGGCGCTTGGTTCGCCTCGGCCTTCTCCAACTGCTCGCGCTCGCGTTGCAGATCGGCGCGGCGCGCGAGGTCTTGCTGGCGGTCGAAGAACACTTCGCCGTCAATGTACGTCCGCTCGACGCGCGCGTAAACGCTGAAGGGGTGCGCGTCCCAGATGACGAGGTCGGCGTCCTTGCCCACGTCAACCGAGCCGATCTTCTTGTCTATGCCGAGCTGAATCGCGGGGTTCAGCGTGACGGTGCGCAGCGCCTCCTCCTCCGATAGCCCGCCGTACTTCATCGTCTTCGCCGCCTCGATGTTCAGCCGCCGCGCGCGCTCGTCCGAGTCGGAGTTGACCGAGACGATGACGCCCGCGCGCGTCATGATCGCGGTGTTGTAGGGGCTGGCGTCGTAGGCTTCGAGCTTGTAGCCCCAGTTGTCAGCGAACGGCGACGCGCCCGCGCCGTGCGCCGCGATCTCTTTGGCCACCTTGTAGCCTTCGAGCACGTGCTGGAACGTGCGGACTTTGAAGCCGAACTCGTCGGCGATGCGGATGAGCATCAGGATTTCGTCGGCCCGGTAGCAGTGCGAATGGACGTAGCGCTTGCCTTCGAGGACTTCGACGAGCGGTTCGAGTTGCAGGTCGCGGCGCGGCTGGATGGCCGTCTTGTCGCCGCGCGACTGGGCGGCGCGGTAGTCGTCCCACTGCCGCTTGTAGTTGCGCGCGCGCGTGAAGGCGTCGCGGATCGTCTCCTCGACGCCCATGCGCGTCGAGGGGTAGCGGCGCGGCGCGCCGGGGATGTTGAAGCCGTTCGACCGTTTGGGGTTCTCGCCGAGCGCGAACTTGATGCCGGGCGGCGCGCCCGGAAAGATGAACTCGGCGACGGGGCGGCCATACTTGAGCTTGACGACCGTGTTGTGCCCGCCGATGGAGTTGGCCGAGCCGTGCAGGATGTTGATCGTCGTCGTGCCGCCGGCCAGCTCGCGGTAGATGTTGGGCGCGGTCGGGTTGAGTATGTCGCGCGTGCGCACCATCGAGGTGACGGAGAGCGAGCCTTCGTTGACCGCGTCCATCATCGTGTGCGAGTGGCAGTCTATAATGCCCGGCGTGACGTACTTGCCCGTGGCGTCCACGACGGTCGCGTTCGCGCCCGCCTTCAAATTCGGCCCGACGGCGGCGATCTTCCCGTTGCGGATCAAGATGTCCGCGTTCGTCAATGTGCCGTGCGACGCGGTCAGCACGGTCGCGTTGCGGATCAACGTCTCGCCGCCTGCCCGCCGCTCCTGCGCCCGCGCGCCCGCCGCCCACGCGGGCGCGAGCACCGTGAACGCCAGCAGGAATGAAAGCAGTCTTCGCATCCTTAACCTCCGAAAAGCAGTGACGAGTGACAAGTGACGAGTGACGAGTAAGAAAAAGTTTTTTAACTTGTCACTCGTCACTTGTCACTCGTCACTGCTCTTATGGTCTTGTGCCCGTGAACGGGAGCGCGCCGCGCGGCGTGGTGACCGTGCCGCTCATCTGGTTGCCGCTGACCGTGCCAGCGTAGGTCAACTCGATTGTCTGCGTGCCGAAGCTGAGCACGCTGGTGAAGCGGAAGCTGCCGTCCGCGCCGGCCGAGCCGTTGCTGATCTCGGACGAGCCTTGCGGGCTTTGCAGCGTGCCCGTCAGCCGCTCGCCCTGCTGTTGCAGCGTGAGCGTCGCCGTCTGCGGCCGGCCCGCCAACTCAACGCTGAGCGTCCAAGTGCCGGAGAGGTCGGCGGCTGCACCGGCGGCGGTGGCCGACGGCGTCGCGCCGGGTCGGGCCGCGCCCGGCGTCGGCGTGGCGCTCGGCGTGCCGGTCGGCGCGGCGGCGCGCGTGCCGCTGAACGAGCCGGGCTGACCGCCGGTGAGCGTGACCGTGCCGCTCATTTCGTTGCCGGTGATCGTGCCCTCGAAGGTGGCCTCGATGGTCTGCGCCTGCGTCGTGAGCGGCGCGGTGAACTTGATCTCGCCGCCGCGCCCGATGGAGGCGTTGGCGATCTGCGCCGGGCCGAAATCGCCCTGCATCGAGCCGCTCAGTTGCTCGCCCTGCTGTTGCAGGCTGAACGTGACGGCGCGGTCGGGCTGCCCTTGCAGCGCGACGCGCACAGACCACGTGCCCGTGGCGTTCGCCGCGCCCGCGCCCTGCGGCGCGGCCGTGGCGGGCCGCAGATCGACGGGGTGGCCGTCTATGAAGACATGCGTGATGCGCCGGTTGCGGTCGAAGATGTCGCCGCGCACGACCGTCAGGTTAGCGATCTTGCCCGGCTCGATTGAACCGAGTTGGTTGTCCACGTCCAGAATTTCGGCGGCGCGAATGGTCAGCGCGCGGATCGCCTCGTCGCGCGCCAATCCGTTCTCGACCGACTTGCCGACGTTACCCAGGAAGTCAGTCATGTTCGTCATGCCGCCCGACTGGAAGGCGAAGCGGACGCCCGCGGCCGCGAGCCGGCCCGCGGTCTTCGGCGCGTCCACGCGCTCGCGCAGCACGCGCACCGGGTCGGGGTCGGCTTCGGGCGACGGCGCGGCCGTGCGGCGCGGGAAGTTGAGCGACAACAGCACCGGCACTTTCGCCGCCGCGAGCCTGTCCGCCACGCGCCAGGCGTCCGCGCCGCCCGCGATGATCGCCTTCAGGTTGAACTCCTGCGCGAGGTCTAGCGCGCGCTCGATCTCGCGCTGGCGGTCGGCGTACATGACGACCGGCATCTGCCCGGCGAGCACGGGCAGCAGGGCTTGCAGCGACTTGTCCTGGTCGGGCCGGCGCACGCCGCGCGGGTTGCGCGCGTAGATGGTCTGCCACTCGCGCATGCGCTGCGCGTCTAAGAACATCTGCCGGATGGCGGCGAAGACGCCCATCAGCGAGTTCGGGTAAGTGCCCGTGCGCAGCGGCGTGAACTGTATGTGCAGGGCGACGGGCGCGCGCACGATCATCTGCTGCGGCGTGTCGCCCGCCAGGTTCACGAGCGCGGACTGACCCGTGAAGATGCCTTCGCGCGGCACGGTCAGGGCGGCCGTCAGACCCGCGTTGCGCGCCGCCTCGATCTGATCGCCGCCCGGTCTTAAGAGATCGACCGCCGCGATCTCCGGCTGCAAGCCGGGCGGCTGCGTCGAGTTGGGCGAGGAGACGGCGGGCGTGGCCTGCGCCTGCGCGAGCAGCGCGACGATGCCGCCGCCACCACCGCCGCCACCCGGTCGCGGCGACGCCTGCGGCATGCCGAGCGTGGTGCTGGTGTCAATCAGGCCGGGATAGACCGTCAGCCCCGTGCCGTCTATGACGCGCGCGTCGGGCGGCGCGTTGACGTTCGCGCCGACGGCGGCGATCAGCCCGTTGCGTATGACGACCGTGCCGCGCGCGATCTCCGCGCCGGAGACGGGCACGATGCGCGCGTTCGTGATGGCGTAGGTGTCCGTGCCCGCGCCGCGCTGGGCCGGCGTGTTCTGCGCGCGGGCGCTCCGCAGTAGGTGCGGCGCGAGCGTGCAGGCGAGCGCGCCGACCGCGACCGCCGCGCAGAGGAGACGCAAGAGACGTGTTGGCATGATGGTGTTCAGCCTTGAGATGAATTGAGTCCGGCACATGCGCGGCCCCGACTGCCCATCGGCACGGCCGCGGCTTTCACGACGAGGAGTAAATCCTTGCGCTCAATCCCGGCGGGGCGCGCGGCGGGTAGGTTGCCGCGCGCCCCGCCGTCCGGTCTTACTTGTTGTGGTTGGCCGCGTTGTGGTTCGCGTTGGCGTTGGCGTTCGCGCTGTTCGAGTTCACGAGCACGCCCGCGTTCGGATCGATCTTCAGTTCGTTCTTCACGCTCTTGACGCCGGAGACGCCCTTGGCGGTCTGCTCGGCCTTGGTCTTCTGGCCCGAGTTGGCGACCGTGCCGCGCAGGGTGACGACATCGTTGTTCACGTCCACGTTGATCGTCGAGTCGCGCAGGTCGTCCACGGTCGCGAGCGCGCCTTTGGTCTTGACCCAGAGCCAGCCGTCCTTGAGGCCCTGCCCGATGGTCTCGCCGCCCTGCTTCGCCTCCTGCCCGTAACGCTCCTTGTCCCGGTTGTACTCCTCTTCGGTGATGTTGGCGTTGTAGGTGCGGCGGGTGTTGGCGTTGGCGGTGTTCGCGTTGGCGTTGACGGCGGCCGTGTTGGTCGTGGTCGTCGTAGTCGTCACCGTGCGATTCTCGTTGACGGCGTTCGTGTTGGTCGTTTCGGTCGCGCAAGCGGCGGCGAACGCTGCGAGCGCCGCGCCGGCCACGATGGCTGCAAGTTTTTTCATAAGCTCTAGCTCTCCTGTCCGCAAGATGATTCGGCACAAAGGGATCATGGCCCGGACTGCGGCCGGCCGCGCACGCGCAGGGTCACAGGACGGCCGCGGGCCGTGCCGGTCAGAACCGAAATAAACGGGGAACGGGGAAGTAAAGCTGGCGCACATCTTACTCACTTGCGGGGCGCAGGCGCAAGTGTTCAGATTTAGCGTGCTGCCTGACGGGCCGTGCACCAAACCTAAACGGGCAGCAGGTGTGATAGATTCAGGCGCGAGGTCTGTTGACTCTGCCCCTGCGGGGAGGGCCTGGTGTCGCCATTAGCCGTCATACTCATCGTCGAGGAGAACGCGCGCGCCTTCATCGCCACGCCGCAGGACGGCGTGGTCGAGGCGAGCGTCATCAACGCAGTCCAGTGGCTGAGGCTCGCGGTCGAGACGGTGGGCGCGCTCGTCATCGGGCTGGGCGTCGTCACGGCCGCCTACCAGTTCGTGCGCACGTTGCGGGGGCGGCGCGGCGAAGATTACAACGCCATCCGCCTGACGCTCGCGCGCTACCTCGCCCTCGCGCTCGAATTCCAACTCGGCGCGGACATCCTCTCGACCGCCATCGCGCCCAGTTGGACGCAGATCGGCAAGCTCGGCGCAATCGCCGTCATCCGCACGGGGCTGAACTATTTCCTGATGCGCGAGATGCGCGAGGCGAGAGAAAAGGATGAAGGCGAAGGGATGAGGGATGAATAAGAGCAGTAGGCAGTAGACAGTAGGCGGTAGGCAGTTGCAGACACAACCGCTTTTTACTGCCTACCGCCTACTTCCTTTTCATCCTTCATCCCTCCGCCCTCATCCCTACCATTTGACCGTGCCTTCCTTCGACGTATCGATCTGCGCGGTCTGCGGGGCTTCGCCAAAGAGGTAGCCCTTCATGTTGTCGAAGAGGAAGTTCTGCGCGTCGGGGTTGGAGAGGTCGAGGCCGTAGTGGTTGATGATCATGGACTGCTTCTTGAGCCACTCCTGCCAGCACGGGTTACAGATTTCGCGCGCGACGCGCTGCCCGATCTCGTTCGGGAACGGCGCGTAGCCGAGCGCCGGCCGCTCCTGCCCGCAGTGCTTACACGTGATGTTCTCAGCCATTGAATAAAAATTCTCCTTGCTCTCGCCATTATAAATGCAACAACCCGCGTTTGCAGTCCCGCCTTCAGGCGGCGCTGTTCCGTGCGCCGACACTTCCCGCCTGCGCCTGCCGGATCGCGTTGATGATGTCGGCGTCGCGCGGGCGCAGCAACCCGATGGGGCGCACGTCGCGGTAACGGACGACGCCGTCGGCGTCAACGACGAAGACGGAGCGCGCAGTGCGCCCCGGCAAAAGCGACCGCGCGCCGTATAGCTCGCGCACGCGCCCTTCGGTGTCCGCGAGCAGGCGCAGCGGCAGTCGGTGATGTGCGGCGAAGCCGCGGTGCGACTCGACCGAGTTGGTCGAAATGCCGACGACCTCCGCGCCCGTCCGCGCGTACTCGTCCCAGTTGTCGCGCACAGAGCACATCTGCTTCGTGCAGACCGGCGTCTCGTCGCCCGGATAGAACAGCAGCACGACGACACGCCCGCGCTGCTCGGATAGACGCCACTCGCGCCCGTCGCCGTCCGGCAAGGCGAAGTCCGGCGCAGCGTCGCCAACCCTCAAACCCTTTGTCTTGCCACTCGTCACTGCTGTTGAAAGTCCCTGATGTCTTTGAACGGCGTCGCCGGGTCGTTGAAGTCGGGGCGATAGTAGTGCGCCGCCCCGTCGTACTCCTGCATCCAGCCCTCCCGCATGCCGAGTTCGTCGAGCAGCGAGACGGCGCGCAGCCATTCCGACTCAGAGATGCGGCGCGACAGGAGCATGTAACGCTCGTCGGTCGCCGCGCGGTTCGTGGCGTAGTATTGCGCCATGAGTGAAATTGCCACGCGCGGACTCAAGCTGTCCCTGATCCACTCAAGCGACTCACGAATCCCCGCGATGTCGTTCGGCAAGACGAGCAGACGCACGACCAGCCCGCGCCGCAGCAGCCCCTGTCCGTCGAAGACCAACTCGTCGCCGGTCTGCCGGTACATCTCTTCGAGTGCGCGGCGCGCGTGCGCGGTGTAGTCGGGGACTTTCGAGTAGGTATAGCCGTCGGCCGAATCAGCATACTTCAAATCCGGCAGATAGACATCCACGACTCCGTCGAGCAGGCGCAGGACTTCGACCGAGTCATAGGCGTTGGTGTTGTAAACAATCGGCACGTTGAGTCCCTGCCCAGCGGCAAGCAGGACGGCGCGCGCCATCTGCGGCGCGAAGTGCGTGGGCGACACGAAGTTGATGTTGTGACAGCCCCGCGCCTGTAGCTCCAACATCATCGCGGCCAGACGCTCATGCGTTATCTCGTTCCTGCGCTGCTCCTTGTGCGCCTGCGAAATCTGGTAATTCTGGCAATAGACGCAGCGCAGGTTGCAGTTGCCGAAGAAAATTAGCCCCGCTCCCCTTGTTCCTACTAAGCAAGGCTCTTCACCGAAGTGTTGTGTGTGAGAACTGACTATCGGCAGCCTGCCTGAGTAGCATCTGGCAAGCTCATTCTCCATCCTATTATTGCCACAATCGTGCGGGCAGATGTTGCAACTAAGTAATAGATTCTCAAGGGCTTGCACCCTCTTCTCAAGCTCTCCTGATTCGTATAAAGACAGGTACGATGGCTTATAATCTGTTGTCATAACGACCCTCTCCTCTCGTCTAAATTGACCTTCATTGATGGCGTTTTCTGCTGCGGGAAGAGGTAGCAAATTGTCTTACCCCATTTACCCCATTTACCCCATTTACCTAAAAAGCCGTCAAAAAGCCGTCAAGTCATTTTGACCACTTTCGGCTTTTGAGCGTCGCTTCCTCTGCAATTAAATATAGCCCTTCAGTCCGCATTAGCAGTGCGGTGTGACTTGTTGGTCAAGCAGAGTTTACTATAGCCTTCGCCGCGCTCACTCATCAAGACATTCGAGTGTAGAGGCTTAATAAGACTTGAAGCTGCTTTATTCATTTCTTGAATTTAACCTATTCGAGCGCGCGTGAGCGGCAATATAATTTTGAGTCTCTATAAGTGGGATCGTTTCGGAGTGGAAGCGTGGATGTAATGCAGGCTATTAGCAAACTCGAAGGCGGACTTGTAGAGATCAATGAATAAAGGGCGGCTCGAAGCATTCAGCGACGGCGTGATAGTCATCCTGATTACCATCATGGTCCTTGAACTCAAAGTGCCGCAAGGTGCTGACCTGTCGGCACTACGCCCCCTGCTCCCTATATTTCTGATTTACGTTCTGAGTTTCGTCAACCTAGGCATCTACTGGAACAATCATCATCACATGCTCGCCGCCACAGACCACATCAACGGGAAGATTCTGTGGGCGAACATGCATCTCTTGTTCTGGCTGTCTCTCGTACCTTTCGTCACCGGCTGGATGGGCGAGAATCACTTCGCCGCTGTGCCACAGCTATCTACGGCGTCGTAATGCTTATGGCCGCCATCTCGTACACGATTCTGCAAACTATGATCGTGCGAGAACACGGAGCCAATGCGAGACTCGCGACCGCGGTAGGCAGGGACGTGAAAGGCAAGCTTTCGCTCCTGTGTTACATTCTGGCGATTCCTCTGGCCTTCGTGCATCAGTTGATCTCGGACGGTTTGTATGTCTTTGTGGCGCTCATGTGGTTGATCCCTGACCGCCGGATTGAATCCAAACTGAATCAATAAACTCAGCGAAAGGGTCCCAGGGATTTTGGAAGATAACTCATGAACAAAGGTGTCAACTCACTTGCAGACAAAGCTCAGGTTATTGACACGATCAACTACCTCTTTATCGCCACAGATGATCGAGATTAGTCGAAGGTGCTCTCGTGCTTCTCGTCGCAAGTCCTCTTCGACATGAATTCACTGACCGGGCGAGAGCCTGTCAGTCTCAGTCCACAAGAGATAGCCGATTCGTGGGAAGAGGGTTTGCGCCCAATCAAGGCTGTGCATCATCAGGCTGGCAACTACAGAGTCCACATTGACGGTGACGACGCGCAAGCGTTCTGCTACGGCATAGCCTTTCGGCTTTGCACAAAAATATCTCTTCGACACAGGCTGCCCAACAATGGGCGGGCTGAAAAAAATCAAGTCGGTGGGTTTAAGGGCTACTTGGCTGGGTTGCTGGCGGGGGTGTGGGTGGCGTTGGAGACTTCTTCCACTCGACAAATCTGAGGCTAGGCCATACGTCTTTAATGTGCCGCATTCTGTCATCGCTGACGAGTATCATGTTGTATTCGACGGCTATTGCGGCTATCCAAAGGTCGTTCTCCTGAATGCCGAGTTCTGCTCCCGTTGTTTTATCTATCAACCGCTCCGGTCTGACACTTCTCACCCTATTTCTCGAATCTCTGGGCGCGAATTTTGTGAACAATGCTGCACGAATTTTGGAGTAAGGCCCGGTCGTCCCTTTACTGATTTCTTTAATGAGCGTGAATGCCCGCATGTTCGCCTCGGCTTTACTTCGGCGTGCAGGGTCTTTGCTCGTATATAATTCATAACCATATTCAATTTCGGCAATAGTTATTCGTGAGACAGCGATCACGTCGCCAGACGCGGCAGCACGTTGTGCGTTCCCCAATACGCTTTTATGGTCTGCGTCTCCCTGATCCCAAAGCGCGGAGGCAGTCATTGTGTCAAGAAGGTAAACCTTCATCTAAAGACTCTCTGTGTAGCATCGCCATCGCTTCAGAGACTTCCGAGTCGTTAATCATTACCAGACGCTCAAGTAAGCGGTCTGCGCGCGCCTCTTCAAACTCTGGCGAGATCAACTCATGTAACGGAATGTAAGCATCAAAATCTTTCGGGTAGTAGCCCGTAAATTTAATGGGAAGCGGGCGCTCGACATATCGGAAAGTGTCTAACAACTCATACTCTAAACTTGGAGGTAGATCGTAAGCGCGCAATATCTCTGCATCTAACTCTAACAGCGTTCTCCTCGCCTTTTCTTCATCAAACTGCTTACGTGTAAAGAGTCGGTGCAAATCGCGTGAGAGAGTATCTATCTTGCCGCCCGCGGCTAAATGGTAAACGGGCGGGAGTGGGAGTGACTTGAGCGTTTTCAAGCGGTTATCCCTGTCCTCTTCCTTTGCGAAAAAGTAAGCGTTGGCGAGAGGCGAGTTAAGTAGCCCCGCTAAGGCATATATTGAGACCGCTTTCGTAGGCCACACGGCTAAGAACCGCTGCGAGAAAGCAAGTCCGGTAGCATCGGCGACGGCACCTAGACGCCAAGGGCCTCGCTGAAGGCGCGCTCCGTTACAAACAACCTTCGGTAAAGGCCAAAGATCGGCATGAGGGTCACGATATTGATCCTCTGGCCGTATAGACAAATATTTCGGCGTGTCACGTAAGGTATATTGCATTAGATGTCCTTGTACACGGGCAAACCCTGGTACATACCCACGCTTCGCAATCTCTGAGATAAAATCTTCCGGGCGTTTTGTTGATTTTCCGCTACTGCTAATCCAAATAAGTCCACGATGAGTTTCCGCTTCACTTGTTAGTCGCGGATACTCTTGAAGATAGTCCCAGATTCTCGATAGGGGAGGAGTCCAAAGAGAGAATTGGGGGCGTGAGTATTCATCTATGCCAACCGTCACCTTAACAGCAGGCGGCTCGCTCCCCTGAAGCAAAAAAGCGGAGCGGTCATCACCTTCGTTAACTCGCCTACAAATAATTATTACTTGTGAATGTTGTCGGTGCTGGCGACCGGAAGCCATTAGAAGCATGGTTGCATTATCTGAATAGTTAAATACCTTTGGCAGAGCTACAAGCTCAATGTTTTCGTATATACCAGCTAGTTGACGATGGAAGTTAGAATATGACCTGCCAGACTCAAACACGCGCGGTAAAACTAATCCAAGCAGAGCAGGGGGCTCCGACAGGATGCGGCGTAGAAGTTCGGCAGGTTTTTTAGTGAGTAAATTAGGGTCGTTGTATTTCTTTCGGTCTCTAGGTGAAAAGTCCTCAAAAGGAGGATTGCATAGAAGAATCCGCGCGCGCCTCAGTTCTCTCTCAAGGGTCGGTGTAGCGAAAACATCTTCATTATGTATATTCCACCCGTTTCGATTTGGATAATCGGCTAACAAAAGAGAGAGGCGGCAGACTTCGACGGAGAAGGTGTCAAGTTCAATACCTCTCAGGCGCTTGACAAAATAATCGTGCCGCTCCGCGCTCGTCGTTTGCGCAGGGAGGAGGATACGCATTCGACGCATGGCCGATACCAAAAATCGGCCATGCCCCGCGAAGGGTTCGAGCACGTAACGATCTTCTTGGGGAACTTCATCGAATGGCAGCTTGTGAACAATATATTCGGCTACTCTCGGTGGCGTGCTATGAATGCCTAATTTTCTACGAATATCGGGTGTGATAAAAGTTTTCTCGAAGACTAATGCCAGATCATCTTCCGAAAGATTCGGAAAGTAAAATGATGAACGAAAGACTGACCAGATTTCATTTAAGACATCCGGGTCATGTACCTGGGAGGGCGGCAACTCCTCCGTTGGCGTATTGTAATATCTCTCAATAGCGCGCAAAGCGACAACAGCGTCGTCGGATGACCAATCGCCGGGGTAGTTCCTATCACGAAATACCTTCGCCGCTATGAACCTAAAGGCGAGCGGAAACAACTCAGGGAAGCGTGGAGACCTACGATTATACCTCTTATAAATTCTGACCGTGCTCGTTAGCACTTCACGCAATAAATAATCTAACTGCGTGAAAGTTCTACCTTCTAAAAAAGGCATTAACGATTCATCAAAAAAGTCTAGTTGGATAGGCCCAGCCGCCTCTCCGACAGCTTTAGCTCTCAGAATACGCCCAGGCTCCCACTCAGACTTGTTACGATTAAAAGCATTTACAATATTCTGGTACGGGATACTTTCCTTCAGTTCAGGCGCTCCGGTAGCATTCATCTTCCACCGATTGATGATCCCCCCGCTTACTTCAAAGACTAGCGGAGCGCCAAGTGAAAGATGGTGCACTACGTGTTGCGCGCCCGGCACACCATTAGAAACAGTCACCCCGATACATACGTTGCGGTATGTTGGCGGGCTTTGACCGAACCCGGCTAAATCAATGGTGTGTGTATCTTGTTGCCTACCAACAACGTCTTTGTATGCGTAATTTCTCCTTAGTAAATCTAAGTCTTCACGGTAGCCGATGGACTGCATGGCCCTCTCGACCTCTTGCAGAGCAGCGTTGCCTTGTATGAATAGCGACATTTTAGAGATTCGGTATCCAAGGGCTACTTATTCGTTTCTTCTTCGTTGACGTAAACGAGAATGTCGCCCGGTTGACAATCTAATTCTCTGCAAATTACGTTCAGTGTTTCATAGTCAATGCCTTGAGTCTTTCCTTTGTAAAGATTTGAAATCGTGATCGGAGACAGACCTGTATGCTTTGCTAACCAATAACGGCTCTTCTTGCGAGCTGTTAATAACGGCTTAAGTCGTACCTCTATCACAAGATACGTATATCATAATTGCCTCAACTAAAGAATAAGTATCCCTGAACATAGGTATCTTACAAGATAGCTATATTAAAAAATAGCTATCCCTTAACATAGGTGAACCAAAGGATAGTTACTGTCTAATATAGGTATGCTGGACTATACCTATTCTCTGAAATAGGAAGGAGGGAGCCGACTTCAATGAGCAAGTGAAACTCTTTGAAAAGACTGTGTTTTCTTACGCTTACCGTGAAAAATCTCTGGCTTTCAAGAATGGGAAAGTGTATCATGCTTGCAACCTCGCAGGCAAGAAAAAAGGCTCAGCCGGTTGCGCTAACAACCAACTGAGCCTGTTCAACCGCAGCGTGATAGCGCACGCCGCAGCCGACGATTCCGCATTGTGCGCCAAGTCGAAGAGTGGCCTTCGCCCGGCGGTTCTAACTCACATCCATACGGTATCGCTTCAACCTCCGACGGCACAGTCTGGTACAGCGAATCGGGCGTTAGACCCAACACCATTGTCGCCTTCGACCCCAAGAGCAAGTCGTTTCAGAGTTGGCTGATCCCTTCGGGCGGCGGGGCGGTGCGCAACATGGTGGCGACGCCCGACGGCAGGCTCTACCTGGCTTGCAGCGGGGTTAACAAGGTCGCCGTCGTAGAAGTCAATCACTGGTGAATGTTCTTTAACTAATTGTTGAATCCGATCAAAAAGAGCGTAGTGTCAGTCGATTACTAACGTGCTACTTAGCTCTATACGAATCAGGAGAGATGGCAGATGCCCGGGACTATAGACGGTTGATACTCTGCTGCCGTAATTACTTCCGGCGCTTGTCTATAACTACCCTCGCGGCTGATGCTAATGGGCGTTTCCTTCCGGCAGAAGGGGCGTGAGATTGCGCTACACCTGATACTACGGGCACGTCATTTTCCGTCAAATTCCCGTCGCGCCGTTTGATCACGTCGCGGGCTTTTTCCATCGTCGCCTCGTCCGCGTGTAAGTAGATTTGGAAGCTCTCGTAACTGGTGTGCCCGGACAACTCCATCACGGTCTTGGCATCGCCATTCAGCGCGCGGAGCATGTCGGTGACGAAGGTATGGCGGAAACTATGGAGCGTGAAGCCGTGCGTCCCTTGGGCGCGCTTCGGGTTGTACTCAACGTTCCTCAGCCTCGCATCCGTCGTGCTTTTGCTGACTGTCGTGCGGTGCTTGCTCCGTCCATAATCAAGTCCGGCGAGCAGCGCCGCGTTCCTGACATGCTTTTCGAGAATGTTGACGTATCCCGGCTTTCGAGCGCGCGGGAAGTACATAGTATCGTCCGTGAGACCTTCTTCTTCACGACGGCGGAGCACACGCATCATGTCTTCCGACATCGGGACGTCGCGCTCCGTCTCGGTCTTTGAAGCGTAGATGTGGACCGTCTCGGCTTCCCAGTTGATTTGCGATTTTTCCAATAACAAAACTTCTTGACAGCGGGCTCCCGTGGCGTATAGAAGTCTGCACCAGTCGGCGGCGTCTCGCCAGACTCGGACGCGCTCCGCGTGCTGCGCGTCGCTGATGAATTTCGAGGGGGAGCGTGGCGGGTTTTCGAGTGTGGCGAACAGCTTAACCCTTTCCTCCGGCCTCACCGTGCGGATTTTGTTTACTTTGATTTTGTGCTGCTCTAAGTACGGCACTTGCCACGTAGCCATGTCCGGCAATGCTTTCTGCGCCAGACGTAGCATCCCGAATAGCCTCCCAACCCTGTTCTGCACGCTCTGCGGTTGCATACGACGTACAGGCTCACCAGTATGCTTATCCGTAATTACGCGACCCTGTTCGTCCCGTAGGAAAGTGATCCTGTGGATGAAATCGTTAATGTCTTTGATGGTAATGAGACGTAGTAGCTTCGCCCCGCCCACAACATCAACGAAATCCTCCTTAATCATTTTAAGGGTAGATCGTTCCCCGCAGGCGTAGCGGTAGCTTTTTACTAACATCTTCGTCTCATAGTGCTTTTTGTAGAGGTTGTAAGCGTCTAAGACCGTTGAGGGTTTAAGGCGTATTTCGCCGCGCTCTGCGGCGTCAACGTCCTTCATCGCATCGATCATATGACTTTCGGCGGCGGCTTTGGTGGTGAAGCCGCGCTTGCGGAGCTGTTGACCTTTATACTCCCGCCGGTAACCCCATTGCTTCCCCTCCGGGGTGTCGTAGGTGAAGAACCTTTTGGACTTCGACATTGTGCTATCGTTCCTTGCCTATCAAGCGTGATAGTCGCCGCGAAAGCGTCGGCGGTTTTATCGCCACTGTTGTTGGGCCGTTAACGCTTCGGATAATTCGAGGGCTTGCGAGCTACCACACCCGCAAGCCCTTTTGCCCGGTGCGGAACGGTTGCGCTGTGACGCCAGATGGCGCGGATCATATCGTGCGGCTCTCCCGCTTGGCGGCGTTGACAGCCTTATCGGCGTGCGCTTCTACTTCGTGCCGGATCAGCCTTACCGCCTTGCCGTGTTTGACGCGAGTCAGCTTGGCCGTCCCGCCTTTTCGGTTATAGACGGTGGACTGGGGCAACCCGAGAATGGCGGCGGCTTCCTTGACGGTAATGAGTTTTCTACCTAAAGACATCATCACCCTCCCGGCACTTACACGCCTTCGAGACACAAGTTGCTGATCTCGACTCGCGCGTGGAGCGGGAAGCCGTTCGTAACCTGCACACTTGCAACCCGCTTTGTTTCTTCTTCTTCGCTTACCACCTGATTCCGACCGCCATGCGGCGCATCCTTCAGAAGTGGTACTGACCCATCTCCTCGATGCGGCGGGTGATGTCGTGCGAGACTTGCCCGATGATCTGCGCCATGCGGTGCCACTCGGCGGCTTGCAGCCCGGCGGCGCGCACCTTCGCAATGCTCTCTTCCGCACCGCCGAGTTTGATACGCGCAGCTTCGTCGAGCATGGAGGTGCTCTCAGTAGCGGCTCTTCCTGCCATTGCGGCCTGCGTGTTGGCGGCGCGGTCAACTTGCGCGTTCCAGACGCCGATAGCACCCGACTGCGCCCCGTACTGCGCCGCAAGCGCGCTCTCGGTCTGTGAGGCGCGCGTCGTCTCCACGTCCTCGCGGTCTTGGGCGTAGGTGTCGTTGCTGCGGGCGGTGCGCGCGAGGTACTCGCTGGCTAAGCCGACGCCGCCCGACCTCTGAATCTCCACGTTGTTGCTCTCGTTCATGATCGTGCTGGGGCGCATGGCGAGGCCGCTGACGGACGGGCCTCCCACGCCCGCGCCGCCGCCGTCTTTTGCGGTTGCGACCGTGGCTGCCGCACCCGCCGTGTCGGCACCGAAGTTCCACCAGCTCTGCTCGACGTTGTTATCCCCGACTTGCCCGGCGATGAGCGCCTGCTGCTGGTCTCGCGCCGTCTGATTGCTGATGCCTCTGTTACTCTGTGAGCGGTCGGACTCAATTACGCCTAGCTGCGCCTGCTTACTGATCTCGACGCCCGCGACGCTGTTGCGGTAGGCAGCGAGCAGGTTCGTCTGCTCCCTCTGCGCGGCGGCGTCGTAGGTCATGATCGTGCCGACGCGGCCTGCGGCAATCTGACCGAGCTGGTTGTGAAGCCCGGCGGCGTTCCCTTTGAGCGTCGAGTTGTAATCGGCGCGCGCGGTGATGAGTCCGGCGGTGGCGCTGGTTTCGACCTGCAAACGCTCCGCCATGTTGTTGAGGGCCGCGCCGACGCGCGCGCTCATGAAGTTGATCCCTGTGCCGACAATCGCCGCCATCCAGCCGGAGGCGACCGTGGCGACGCCCTCGAACGTCTGCCCGAAGGCGATCTTCCAAGACAGTACCGGCGACGCGATCAGGCAGAGCGCGGAGACGGCCATCATGAAGACGGCGACGCCGAAGCAGAACGTCGGATCAACGTCCGGGCGGGCGATGAGCTGCGCCGTCTGCGCATCGACGTTGTACATGGGCGTCCCGTCGTAGATCGCCATCCCCAGCGTCCCTATCTTGAAGGCGATGATCGCCATGATGTGGAGGACAATTGGGAAGACGAGCGTATAGACGACGACGCCGCGCGCGAACCTGTAGCTGACCTCGTGTGCGAGCGACTTGTCTAAACTCAGCACGATCATCCAGGGGACGGCAAGCCTGAACGCGATCATCAGGAAGCCCGTCAGTATGACGAGGATGAAGGTGGCAAAGCTGATGATGCCGCGCGTGATATTGAGACACGTGAAGAGCTTCGTCATGTCCCACTTCGCCGGGTCGAGCAACTGATCCACGGTCTTCGCCGTTGACTCGTGGTCGGAGAGGACACCCACGATTGCGTCCGTGCCCGTCGGCATCGGCTGATAGACGCCGCCGCGATCCGTCGCGGTGAACATGCCCATCGTGAAGCGGTAGTAGGAGTCGTTGAACTCGCGCGCCGAAGCCTCTAGCGGAATCCGTAAGGGGACAACCAGTTGGTAGCCGAGCGAATAGAAGTAGCTAATGAGCCAAGGCCCAAGAGTGATGAGCGGCAGGATGACGACGAAGCGCGCAACTTGCGCGAAGAAGTCGCGCGTCGCGCCCGGCTTCTCGCCTTGCAGCTTGATGAGCGCGACCAGCATGATGATCTGCGCGAAGACGGTCGCCAGGAACGTGTAGCGCCGGAGCATCGCGCCCTCGACCACGCGCTTGACGGCGGGCACGAAGCGCACCGCGATGTCGGTCAGATCACGCACCTGCTGCTGCGGTCCTGCCGAGGGCGTCGGTGTGGCGGATTGGGCCAGCGTCGTGCCGGCGCAAATAGTCAACAGAAGAGGTAAAGCTAAAGTCAGAATCAGCACGAAGCGCATCACGGACGTCGCGGTAAGCCTTACGCGAACGAATGCGCGAGCTTTGGTGAATAAACCTTTTCTTTTTGGGTGCATCGTCACCGCCTTATTCGTTACTTCCCCTCGTGCCATTCAGCCTTGCCTGTTATTCGCCGGGCGCGCTCATTAGCGGAACATGAACGGCTCGTAATCCTCTTCGGGGAAGTCGAACACCTCCTCGACGGGGTTGTTCGGGTCGAAGAGCACGCCGAGACTTCGCATAGTTTCGTCGTTGAGTCTCGTCATCTCCGTCCAGGCCTCGGTCTCGCGCTGTACAGCCGCGCCGAAGCGCGCGTGCGCGTCGAGCTTGACGCCGTACTGCGCCGTCTTCGCGTTGATGGTCTTTGTGTAGTCGGCGATCTGCTGCGTCAGTTGCGAGATGTAGAGCTTGCAGTCGGCGAGCTGCCTAAGCAGGCTGTCCACGCCCTGCTGATCGGCGGACGGCTTCCGCGTCTCCTGCGTGAGCGCCTCCTCCAGAGCCTTCTGCGCCTCTTCGGCGCGGGCGAGTCTGCCGTAGGCGATCTCGCGCTGATAGACGGCCTCGCTGAACTCCGTGTCCTGAGCCAGCAGCAGTTCGAGGTACGCGACACGGTTCTCCGCCGACCTGCCGATTGAGTTACGCAGGTAGTCTTCGAGGTCGCGCATGTTCTGCTGCGGGTCGAAGATGCCCTGCTGCATCCGCTGCCACACGCGCTGCACGGCGAGGATGCGGCACGTGACCATCGTGCGAACGTCCTGCTCTAGCTGGAATATTTGGCGGATCGTCTGGCCGAAGCTGCTGATCGTGTAGATCAGGCTCTTGTTACGCGCCAGTTGCTCGTCAACTGTATGGAGGATGTTGCCGAGGCTCGTGATCTGCTCCACCTGCTTATCGATCATCGTCTCGTACTTGCGAATCTCTTCGAGGTAATGGTTGAGCGTCTGCACCCAGCGCGCCGCGTCCTGCGCCATCTTCTGAAGCTGCGTCGCGTGGTTCGCCGCATCGTACACGGCCCACTGCGCCCTAACAGTCGAAGCAGGAAGGATGAGCAGCGCGAGCAGAAGTCCTGTTAAGATTTGTTTCCTTATTCCGGTACATCTCATCGTCATCAATCTTTCTCCGTTAGCGTCTCAAGCAGAACTCGTGAGCTAAGCCGCGACCGCTTCAACGTCGAGCAGCACCTCGTCAATCTGCGTCAGCCCTGCTGCGACCAGACCTTCCGGGTAGTGCTCGGCGAGCCACATGTGGACTTGCACCGGATGCCAGTTGGGTCTCAGGTACTGCACGCGCCTCCGCGCGTTGCGCTCGTCCGAGTTCGAGGTGTAAGTCCAGAGCTTCAGCGAGGAGTTGAGGACGACGCGGAGCTTCTGCACCTGCTGGTGACTTCCAGCGCCCCAGATGCCGACGAACTCGGAGTAACGCCCCGGCATGTTCTTTATGGAGTCAATCGCCGCAACCGTCGCATCGCTGAACTTGAACTTCCGGGCCATGTCCGCGTAGTCGCCCGTCTGGACGCCGATGAACTTGACGCCGACGTTCGACATCAGTGAATGGCCGATGGGGTTCGGAGCTTCCGGCGTGCCTGTGATGTCCTTGAACGCCTGCGTGGCGAGCAGCGTCAGCACGCCCTCCTTGCCGCCGGTGCGTGCGTAGCGGTCAATGGCCGCGACGACCTTCGGGTAGTTGCGCGTGTACTCCCACATCTCGTCGAAGGCCAGGAGCATCTTCGTCCTCGTGCCGTCCGGCTCGCGGTGTCCCTCCGACTGGATGACGCGCGCGACGATGCGGAACGCCAGCGACTGCCTCACGCGATCTGAGAAGCTCTCCAGAGACTTCATCTCGTACACGTCGAGCGGCGACTCGGCGGCGAACTGCGGCGAAGTCGGCGCGTCGATGAACGGGTCGCCGCGAAACGTCTCAAGCGCGATCCGTAGCTGCGTCCTCACGGCGTCCGCTTCTTCGTCGTCGAACTGATATGTAGCGAGCATCTCTAGCAGATGCTCGTGGCGCGGCTCGTGCTTGGGCTTGTCCGGTGCGTTGCGCGGCACTTCGTTGTGATAGACCTCGCGCACCATCAAGGTGAGTATGTCTTCGGCGAAGCGGGCGTAAGGGCTGCTGGTGTCACTGGCGTCCACGCGGGCGAGTTGCAGTGCGTCTTGAACCACATACCACTTCTGTAGCTCAGTCGGCGGCTCCCCTTGTTCCAGTCCGGGGTAGTCCCAGACGTTGATGGTCGCCCTCTCCTGCGGGTCGAATTTCAGATGGCGACCGCCGAGCGCGGCGACGAGTGGCTCTTGCGAGTTCCCGTAGTCAACGACGCGCACGCGCAGTTTCTTGATGGTGGCGAGCGCATTAGTGATGATCTCGGAGAGCAGCACGCTCTTACCGCCGCGCGATCCGGCGAGCAGGAGGCCCAGCGGCGAAGGCACTTCGCCCGCGTCGAACAGGTCGAAGCCGATGAGGTGGTTTGAAGGCGTAGTCACGAGCGTGACGGGGCGGCGTGAGCCGCGCCACACGCTTTCAAACGGAGCGAGGCGAGCGAGTGCGCGCGTCGTCTCGGTGAACTCACGCCCCGTGCGCTCGACGCTCGCCTCTCCAGCGATTGCTTGCGGGTAGAGTGCGCGCAGGGCTGCCGGTGCTTCGCGGGTCGCATCCGCGCCAGGAATGCGCCCCAGCGCTGAGACGACGTGGCGGCAATACTCATCGAGCTTCTTAACGCTCTCGTACAACTCAGCGCGAGTCCGTGCCCGCTCGCCGTAAACGACGACGTACACGCGCGCCTCGATCAGGCTCTCGCGCCCGCCCGCCATCTCCTCGCGCAAATGTCTGATGTCTTGCTGAGCTGCGATGGCTTCGGGATCGTCGTCGCCGGGCGTGGGCGACTTGCGTGCTATGGCCGTCTGCGCGCGGCTTAGGTCTTTGAATTGATTCTTGAGGTGCGTCTTCGCCTTCTCCTGATCGAGCGTCAGGTATTCAACGACCGTCGTGTGGCGGAAGATCAGATTCGGGTTCGCCGTCATCACGCGAAGCATCCCTGCGGAGATCACAGGCGTCGGCGGACGGAACAGCGAAACGACGGCGACCGGATAATCGCCGTGCATGATGAAGTGCCCGCTGCCCCTTATCTCCTCGCCGCACAGTTGTTGGCGCAGGTCTGCGCCTTCGACCAGAGGCAGGGCTGGTGCGACGCGCTCGTTCACGCGGTGCGAGCGATAGACTTCACTCCACATCTCCTCACGGGTGAATGGGCGGAGTTCGAGCGGGCACATGTGCTCGACCGACGCGAAGACTTGGCTCGCCGCCTCGCACGCGGCCTCTTCATCGAGGCGCGAGCGCACGCACAAGGCTTCGACATTAGTCCGCGTCCATGCGGTCGCCACCGCGCTCAGGAGTCCCGCTAATCCTTTTTTGCGAATCTCTTTTGCGAGGGCCGGAAAGAAGCTCGATAGGAGGCTGAGACGCGCGCGTGAAGGGTCGTTGGCATGGCGCACGGGCACACGCACCCAAAGTGTCAGACGATCATCCTGATACTGAGCCGCTCGTGCCGCCGACTCCGTGCCCGTTAGTCCCACGGTGTGCAGCATTCGTGCCGGCATGTAGGTGTCTTTTGCGTGAGCCTGCGCCCCGATGTGGGAGGCTATGGCACGTCCGCTGTCGGGCCAAGCGTCGTGGCGAAGCTGCACGATGCAGCCGTGCTGCTTGATGCTTTGCAGCGCGCGCGCCCAGTCGTTGTAGAGGCGCTCGACCGTCTCGCCTTCGGCGTAGAGCGTCGCGGGCATCGAGACGTGGTAGGCTTTGGTGTAACTCCCGTCAGAATGGCGCAGATAACCCGCTGCATTGATGCCGTGAACGGAAGTTGTTCGGCGCGCGCCAGCGGGACGGCTCAGGCGATGGCGTGCGGCAAGGACTTCATTGATCTCATCTGCGTCAACCGCAGCGCCTTTCGACTGCATGAGCGCGGCGTCCTTACGCTTGAGGCTCAGAATGCGGAGACCAAGCCCTATGCCGAATCCGGCAGCGCATATGGAGACAGCAATTCCGATGATCGTGTAAGTGTCCATCTTTATTCGCTCGGCTAAGGTTCTACTACTCGAATTGAAAGACTGACGGCGCGAGACGGTCGTCTCCGTCCCCGCACGCTTTAACCCACGACTCGTTCAAATCGTCTGTCGGTAAAGCGGCGCGTCGCACGGGGCTGCTGAGCAACGCGCGAAGCGTGTGCTGAAACCAGAAGGGTCGCCGCCCGATGCGAATGAAGTTGAAGAACGCGACCGCAACCGCCAACGTCGTGACGCCCGTGAGCATCGGCGCGGGTACGCCGTAGATCGTGATCCGAAAGATGAAAGGCAGCACGAATCCGGCGAAGGTTATAAAGAAGACGTACTTCCAGTCCGTGTGCGGAACGCCGAAGCGCACCACCGGCAGATAAATGCGCTCGCGCATGGGATAGTCCTGCATGTCCTCACTCTCTTCTCCCGGCGTGTTGCGGGCTATTTGTTGTGGGCGGGCGAAGAGACGCTCCAAGGGAGACAGAGAGACCAAGAAGCGCCCCTTCCCCCGCCCTGCCGCGGTGCTCCTCCCGTGCACCGGACTTCAGTTGAGCGTGCGATCCACGGAGACGGCGCGACCCGAAGACAGGTAGCTGATGAGCGCGATGACGCCGCCGATGGTCATCAGCAGTCCGCCGCCGATGAAACAGTTCATGCACTCCTGCCTGCGCGAGTATTGGAACGCGCCCCAGATGACGGTGAGCGCGCCGATGAGAAAGGCGATGCCGGCGGCGAAGATGACCGTCTGGCGCACCGCGTTCGGCACCATTGATTGATCCTGCCCGAAGATCGTGCCGCCCGTCTGCGCCATCGTCGGCAGCGCCGACAGAGCCAGCATGACCGCCAGCGTGACGACAGGCTCGACCGTATCCAGCAAGACGCCGAAGATCATCGCCGCCTTCCCGAAGCGGGCGGCGCGTGAGTCGGAAGCGCCGACGTAGATTCCGTCCAGCAAACCTAACCGCGCAGAGGCCGACTCACGCCTCTGCTTCAGCCACTCTTTGACTCTCTTCATATTCGATTCTTCTCCCGTTCTTGATTGTGTCGGTAGTTTCCGTTCTCGCTCGATCAACGCCATTCAGCCTGCGGCCCTTGCGACTTAGGTGACAGCATTTGAGCGTGCCTTGATAAGCAGCGTGTCGGAAGCGCCTTCGTGCAACGCGAGTGCCACAGGCTCGAAGCGCCATAGCGAGTCGCTTAGTAAGACGGCATCCCTCTTGCACCTCAACGCGCGCTTTCGTGATCAATTTCGAGGAGCGAAAAAGTGAAGAGAAAGATCGTGGTCAGCCTGCTGGCGTTGGTTGTTTGGTTTGGCGGGTGCTGGATGACGCGAACTGAACCGGCTGAAGAGACGAAACAGGTAAGCAGCTACGAGGCTATGGAGGCTGTGAGCGAGCCGACGCCGCCAACACTGATGATTCAGCCGCAAGAAGTAGTCGAATCAAGTAGGCAGATTGCTTCTTTTAATCCTTCGAGAGCTTCGGCAGAGTGGCGCGAGCGTGCGGCGCAGTACGAGCCGTTGATTCAGTCGGCGGCGCTGAGACACGGCGTTGACGCGCGCTGGTTGTGGATCGTCGCTTATCTCGAAACGAGGTTTCGGCCCGAGCTGGTGTCGCCGAAAGGTGCGCGCGGTTTGATGCAGTTCACTGACGCGACCGCCGAACGTTATAACCTTGCAGACCCGCACGATCCCGCGGCTTCAATTGACGCGGCAGCCCGCTACCTGCGCGACTTATCAATGCGTTTCGGCAATCGTCTCGACCTCGTATTAGCAAGTTACAACGCGGGCGAGGGCGCGGTGGATGCTTACCTGAAAGGCTACGCGCTGCGACTGCCGGACGGGCGCATCGTTAATCCTCACGGGCTGAAGCTCGGCGGCATTCCGCCCTACGCAGAAACCAGAAACTACGTCGCAAGCGGACTCACCCTCGCGCGACAACTTTCCGTGCTGGATATTCCGACCGTTTCAATCAACACACTTCCAATCAACACGCCGGCGAAAAGAAGAGCGCCCACTGGCGCGAACGGGTCGAGCTTCTTCGCGTCACGACAAGCGATCTCACAGCCGCCACAGCCCGCAGCCCAAACAGGCACATCTGCGGAGCGCGAAACTGTGATTCGTTCAATCAGAGTTTTTACATCGGCTACCACAAACAGCGCGCAGTAACTACCGACCGGCTGGCCGTATTCGAGCCGATTGGTTTCATATTCAAGCCAGCCGGTTTCATATGCGAGCCGGCTTCACTAGGGCTTAGGCTGAGCGTGTGCGAGACACGGTAGTGGCACAGAGGTTGTTTGAAGAGCGTGCGTCGTGAACCGAGGTTCTGCCATAGCTCGCGGATAACAACGGCTTCCGCCGTCAATGAAACACCTTTGGGGGATATTTAATGTCTGCCGCTTCTAACACACTCGATGACAACCTGCTCACCTCGGCGCGGACTGATTCGGAAGCGGAAGAGTCCGGCGCGCCGACGATAGGCGAGGTCGAAACAGCCCACGTAGTACGTCCGTCCGAGCGCGTTGTCGATTACGTCGCCGACCCGGAGCAGCTCGTCACGAATCATCGCCTGCTCGGCGTGCTGGGCGTTCTCGTAGTCGTCGTGCTGGCTCAGGCCGCCTTCAACTTGGTGCTGTACCTGCGGCGGCCCGACATGATCGTGGTTGACCGCACGGCGGGTGGCGACCGCGTCGTCGTGATGAACAACCGGGCTTACGGCCTGAGCGACGGCGTGCAACTGAAGCGCGACGAGCCTACGGACGGCGATAAGAAGTATCTGGCGACCGTCTTCCTTGACCTCTACTACGGCAACAACCCCGACTACCGCGACCAGCAGCTCAACGAGGCCATCGGCCTGATGGTCGCCGCGCGCGGGCGCGAGATGTTCAACTACCTGAAGCAGAACCATGTCCTTGAGCAGCAGGCGGCGGAGAGCTGGCAGGCCAGGTGGACGCAGCAGCAGGTGAGCGTTGACCCGTCAGACCCCTTCACAGTCCACGTGATCGGCGTCCAGAACCTGACCCGCGTCGTCAACCAACGCCCCGTCGAAGAGACGCACCAGCTCAACGTCACGGTGAAGCTGGCGAAAGACGAGCTGGGGCGCGACGAGCGAAACAAGCGCACCGGCTATCAGGTGACGTGGTTCGGCTGGGAAGAGTTGAAGAACCCGACCGGCGCGACGGATTCAACTTCACCCCCTATCCCGACGCCGACTGTCGCGTCGTCGGCGAACACTCGCGCTGCCGGCTGAGTAGTCGCCGGCACACAGCTTTCACTTAACACCAAAAACATCGGAGGAATCCATGCGCCCTGCAAGCCGTACACTTGCTGCACTACTTCTCTGCCTGACGACATTAGTCGGTTACGCGCCGCTCACTGCGGCACAGACGCCCGCGCCCGCGGAACAGAAACGTCCCGTCGAAGCGTCGAACACTAACCCTCAACCGCGCAATGTCGCTCCGAGAGTCGCGCCGGCGCGGACTCATCCTGCGAGCCGGAGACAAGCCCCTGCGCCTGCGGAGAGAGCTAATAACCCCGTCACGCTCGTCAACGGACAGAGTGAGCCGGAGTTCCTCGTCGGACAGGCCGAAGTCGTCGTGAAGGGCAACCAAGACCCGATCATTCGCTTAGGTCTGGCGCAGAACGGCCCCGCTGTGGTCGAGTTCCCCGCGTCGGACAACTTCTTCGCGGTGCATCCGGGCGGCTCGAACGTCGTGGCCGTTGACGAGTCGCCGACGCTGGCGACGGATCACTACCTGGTCTTTCGCGCGGGCAAAGAGTTCGCCGCGCCCCTCGTGGGCGCGAGGAGGCACGTAGAGCCGGAGGCCGCCATTTCCGTGCAGATGACTTCGGGCATGTTCGTGACCTTCATGTTCTACCCCGTAAGCAGCGTCGCACAGATGGCCCACCGCTGCGTCGTCATCTACTCGCGCGAGGAGGTCGTCGCCGCCCGACGCGCCGCCGGTCTTGCCGTCAACCTCGACGGCAAAGACCCGCTCGGCTCGACTCCGGCTACCGCCTCAAAGCGCGTCTCGGAGATCGCAGCCCCGACTCCACCCGCAATCTCAACGACTGATACCGGCGCGACACCTAACAAGCAAACCCAAAGCGCAAGCATTGTTCTGACAAACTCTGTTGCCGCAGCGCCGAGTACGAAAAAGCAGAACCGCTCTAACATGGTGGACGAAGCGAGACGCGCTTTGCGCTCTGCGCTGGCCGCTCCGGCGAAGTTCACTCAGTGGAGCGATTCTGTTCACGGCATCTCTCTGTCGGCTTCGTCTCCGACCGAACTCGACGACACCCACCGGCTGACGGTCGTTGCCGTCAAGAACACGGGCGCGAGCGCCCTGCGGCTCGTCGCGGATCAGCCCGACCTCGATCTCATCACCTGCGATGACAAGGGACGGCCCGTGCAAACGCAGTCGCTCGCCAAGCTCCACGTCGAGACCACCTCTCCGAGCGGTGCTATTCCCGCAGGCACGACCGTTTACTACGCCGTCGTCTATGAAACGCCCGTCCTCGGCGCGGCTCAACGTCTGCGCTTGTCGGTCGCGCAGATCGCGGCGGCGGACGAGCCGACAGCCGTGTCGCTGCCCTAGTCGATCATGACCGAGAGCGCGGAAGGAGCAACTTTAAGAGATGTATAAGAACGATAGAGCTAACGGCAGCAACGGGCACGGGCGCACGCCGCTGACACGGCTGACTGACATGGGCGTTGAAGTGGTTGACGCGCCGAACTCGACCGCCGATGAGCGAACTAGAGAGAGTGCCGCGCGCTCGTCAGATGGTCAGAACAGTGGTGTGGCACAGGCTGTAAGCGAACGAACGGAGCGGCAAATACTCGGTGAGGAAGACGCACCTGCGAGCCTTGAGCTGCTGAGCGCGGAGGACAAGCGCGGGCGCAAGAAACGGTTTGTGGTCGCCGCCGGAATCGTCACCGGCTTGCTCGTCGTGCTTGCCGGCGTCGGCTACCTCTGGCTGTCGGGCGCGTCCCGCGACGAGATGGCATACCGCGTCAAGTCGCCCGCGCCGTCTGCGGATACGGACAGAGCCGGAGAAAGAACGCAGGGCATCACGGCTGAAGAGATCGCCCGCGAGTTGCGAAAGCCGGACGCGACGGGAGGCAGCGCGCCGGGTCAGAATCCAAGCAGCACTACTAACGCGACCGGGCAGGTCAGCAGCCCTATCACCGACCGTTTACCGAATGAAGACTATTCCGCCACCGTCGCGGCGAGTAATAACCCGGCGCAACAGATGACGGGGACTGTCGCTGCGACGGGCGGCACGAATCAGACTGCCGCCCCTCAGGCCAATGCGAACAACAGTCCCGCGCCTGAAGCATCAACGAACGGATCAAGCTTCACCGTCGAGCACTCCATCCACGTGAGCGCGTCACAGCCTGGACAGACTGACGGCGCACACGTTGACTCGAAACAACCAACGCAGGTCAACCAAGACGCGAACAACGTAGTAGCGAACATGTCCGCACAGGTGACGACGAAACCGGCGGTGCCACGTCCGCCGCTCGGCACGATGCTGCCAGTGCGGACTCTGGGGACGGTCTTCACCTTGCGCTCGGATTCTTACGTGCGGATGGAGTTGACGCGCGAGGTGTCGGGGCGCGGCTGGTCTCTGCCGCGCGGCACAGAGTTCTACGGGACGGTGCGCGGCGCAGAGTTGGAAACGGGACGAGCGTTCGTCTCGCTCTTCGGCTTCGTTGATAAGAATACAAATCGCTTGGTGCGGCTCGAAGGCAATCTGCTAGGCGGCGACGGCGCTGACGGCGTGCGGGGGCGCAGACACAAGCTCAACGCGGGTTGGGCGGGCGCGCTGAAGAAGGTCGGGTCGGGAGTCCTCGATGTCCTTTCGACTGTAGCGGCTGGCGTCGGGAATCGGCCCGTTGTGATTAGCGACGTTTACGGCTCTGGTGCGCCGCGAGTCATAAGTCCTATCGCCGGTGAGATCGGAGGCATCACTAATTCGGGCGACGGGCGCGGCAGCGGGTTCGTCGAAGTGCCGGCGGGCACGCCCGGCTACATTCTGGTCACGACCATCCCGCAGGAGATTCAAGCAACGGACGCGGACGCGAGCAAGGCTGCACCCGAGCTGCGACGCCTGTCGGACGCGAACGTCCCGCGTGAACAGGGACAACTCTCGGAGCAGGAGTTGGCGGAGTTGATGACGAGCGGGAGCGCCGACGACATCCGAAAGGCTTTGCCGCGAATGACGCCTGAGATGCGCCGCGTTGCAGAGAGCTACCTTGCGAACAAGTAGATCGAAAGGCTCACGCAGATGATTCCGCCGCCGAAACCGAATAAGCCGCAACTGAACCCGCGCGATGTGCTGCAATGGGGTGGTACTCAGGCAATCGCCGAGGCGCTCGAAAGAACGGGTTACCGTATTCAGGGCCATCTGCTCAGCGACTACGAGCAGGTTCTTCGCAGCGGCAAAATCTGGATGATCGAGGGCGAGCCGGGCGCGGGCAAGTCCGCGGTCGCCTACGCGACTCAGCACGGCTTCAACATGACGATGTTTCCAGTGCAGGGCATGAGCGAACTGCGCTTGGGTGATCTGCTGTACGAGTGGGATAGGGAGGCGCAGAACCAGTCGGTCATACAGGCCGTGGCGACGAACGCCAAGTCGCTCGAAGAGGCGCAGAGAGATCAGTACGCCCTGCGCTTCCTCAAGCTGGGTCGCGCCCTGCACGCCTTCCACTGGGCGGGCATGTCGGGGCAAGTGCCGCTCTTCTTCTTCGACGAGGTGGATAAGCTGCCGGAATACTTACAGGACATGCTGCTCGGGCTGTTGGAGTGCGGCTATTCTTATGTGCCCAGCTATGACAAGCCCATCGGCGTGTACGATGAGGAGAGCGGCACGTCGAACCGCGCGCTGTGGCCCCTTGTCATCTTCACGTCGAACAACCTGCGCTTCAAACTCTCCCCGCCTTTCCGCTCTCGTTGCTTCTATTCGTGGCTGGAGAAGCCGACGCCGCAAGAAGAGGTCGCCATTCTTCATTCCAGAGTGCCAGACGCACGACCCGACCAGGTGCGCGCCGTCGCCAAGATCAATGAATCCATCAAAGCCATCCCCGGCGTGCAGAACAAGCCGGGACTGCGCGAGTTGATAGACCTGCTCGCCGCGTTCGTGCGTGACGAAGTAACCCAAGTCAACGAGAACGTGTTGGCTCGCTACTTGGGCTTTCTGGCGAAGCAGCAGAGCCAGATCAAGTCCTTGCGGCTCGCGCTGGCGCGCGTCACGAACGAAGTCAGCCTGCGCGATGACAAGCTCGACCTCTGGGTGCGAGAAGCCTTCGGACGCGAGCGAGTGGTGTTGGAGGCGGCGTGATGAGACGATTCGACAAGAGTTCTCAATCAAAGGGGCAGCCCTCGTGGCCTCGACCGACGCCGATGTTCATCGTCGGGACAGTTGCGGCGCTCGTCCTTTTGCTGCTACTCACAGCGCCCGCATTGAAACGCTTTTTCAGCGACCGCCTCAACCCGCGCATCTCGTTCGAGCAAGGCCGAGCACGCCGTCAGAGCGGCGGCGAACCTCAGCCGCCGAAAGCCACTACCACGACGATCTTCGACGGCGAGGTCTATCGCACCGAGGGACGCCTACGTGAGGCGAGCGCGGTCGCGATTGCCGCGACGCTCTCGGGCGTCGCCTCTCTCACAGAGCATCGCCCCATCCGCAACGTGAATGACCTGCTGCAAGACATCGCAAGGCGCGGACTATTGCCGCCCGGCGTCGAACTAGCCCCTGACCGAAACCTGCTGGTCTCTGAGTACAGCACGATCCACGTGCGCCTGCGGACTGAACCTTTCGCCGTCGAGATTCTCTCTTTAGGGCGCGAGCGCCTCGACGGCGCTGCGCTGCTCCTGCGCGTGCCTGATGAAAGTCAGAACAAGAACGAACCGTCGCGTTACTTCTATTCGCTGAAGTTGGAAGGCGTCACCGTGCCCGAACCGTTCGCCGCCCCTTCTGCGGTGTTGGCCTGCGGCTGGCAGACGGACACCATTCGTCCCTCGACGCCTGAAGGCGCGGACGAGTCACGGCTCGCCGCCTGGGCTAGTGAGCAACAATCCAAATGAGTTTCAGCAACCGCATCCAAGTTTATGACGCCGAGCGCGGCATCCCGCGCCGCGCCGACGAAGCCTACCTGCCCGCGTACCACGCATTCCTGCGGTGTATGCAGGACGCGGGTCAAATTGGCATCCTCATATTCGCTGGTCTGCTCTCAGCTTCCTTTCTGTGGCTGGCCGCGGACTACTTCAGGGTCGGCTTCTACGCGCGTTTGATATACGCGGCCTTCATGGCTGTAGCGGTGCTCATCGCCCTCGCCGAGAGCGCGCGAGTCTTCATACCCTACTATCAGTTCAATCAACTGCTGACCTACGGCACGGCGCGTTGGGCTACGCCGTTCTATCTGCAAGGTGCGGGTTTCGCGCGCCCCGTGAATGAGAGGCTAAACACAGGAGAATTACCGCTCGGGCTTTTGCCGCGCCCGTTGCGTTCCCCATACAGGTTCAGTCTGACGCCTGAGACCGCGCTCGGCTCGCTTGTCTTCTTCGGCCCTCCGCGCTCAGGCAAGTCCGTGCTGCTGATGAACTACCTGCGGACGCTCGCCGCATCCGACTGGTCGGCGGTGATCATTGATCCCAAAGGAGAACTCTTCGAGTATTGCGCCCGCTTCTTCCGCAAGGTCTATCGGCTGGACTTCGAGCGCCCACAGCATTCCGACCGCTGGAACTTCCTCCCGCATTGCAAGGGCAACAAAGAATACGCCCACATGATGGCCTCCATCATGCTGGGGCTGGAGGGTACTAAGTACACCGGCACAGACCCATTCTGGCAGGAGGCGGAACTCGCGCTGCTGACGGCGATCCTGCTCTACCTGCCGACGATTGTTGACCACCCGACGCCGGCGATGATTCATGAGTTCATCGCGCTCCGAACTTTTGATGAGCTGTGCCAAGAGTTGGGCACGAGCAACATTCACGAGGTGCGGGTGCAGTGGGGGACGTTCACTAAAGCACCGGATCAGACACGCGGTAGCGTCTTCACCGGCCTCGCCGCGAAGATCAACCCGTTCACCGTTGATGCCGCCAAAGCGATCTCCGCTTCCATTCGGGTGAGCGAGCACAAGCGAGGTGCGCGCTACATTGATTTTGAAGAGTTGCGCGAGCCCGGCGTCGGCATCTTCGTCATCATTCCCGAAGGCGCGGCCTCGCGCTACAAGATTCCGCTCGCCACTTTCGTCGGTCAGGCGGTCGAGCACCTGCGTGCTGGCGAAGTTTCAGACAACACCACGCCTGTCATGTTCGTCGTTGACGAGGCGGCGCACGTCCCCATCGTCAACCTGAAAGAGATTCCGGGCGTCGGGCGCGGGCGTAAGTTCGGCGTGATGCTGTTCTACCAGAACCTGAGCCAGGGCTACGACATGTACGGCGAGCACGGCTTCAACGCCATCTTGGGATCGATCAATACGAAGACCTTCCTGCCGGGCTGCGACCTCGTCACCGCGCGTTACGCTTCGGAGCTTGTGGGGCAGACGACTGTCTGGGGACATTCGTATGACGACGCGCCGGGCACACAGTACGACAAGACGCGCACGACGGAAGCCGCTCGCCCACTCGTTGACCCGGCTGAGATCAGGCAACTGCCGATGCACCTTCAAGCCGTCACGACAGTCGAGACGATGCCGCCGGTGAAATGGACTTATCCGAAGTCGGTTAAGACGGGCGCGCGCAGCCTCCCGCGTACATACGGGACGCCGCGCATCGTCACCTTCATCGAAGCTGAGCAGATGACCAGAGAACGCCGTCTGCGCGAAGCAAACGGCGAGCGCGTCGCGCCAATTGTGAGCGAGCTTGCGACTAATGTTGCTGCTGCTGGTGCTTCAAGGCAAAGTGAAGCGACGGTAGGAACAGCTCGTGTTGCACAGCTTGAAATCGGCACAACTACACAGGAAGCCGCGCGGCAAACGCTTCCTGAGGATAAGGCCATGGAGCGAATCATCAAGGAGAGGACCAACGAAGCCGTGGAGCATCTGTTCGCGGATTTAGACGGCTCAGCCTTCCCCTTCAGCATGTCTCCAGTATCCGCCGCGACGGCATTGGATATGGTTATCAACCCCTGAACTGTTTAGGCCGCATTACGTGAGATACCAACTGAGATGAATCACCAACCCGACGTTCACGTTCGCCCGACTCGAAACAGGCTACGCTTCACCTACGTGACTTTAGCCTGCACGTTGGTACTGCTGGTTGTCGCTGCCGTGTACTCGGCGTGGTTGAGAAACCGCGAGCACGAAGCCAACCTGCCACTCCCTGCGCTGGAGACGGTGGTCGTCGCCCTCAGAACGTTTCACCAGCAGACGGGCCGATTCCCTGAAAGTTTCCGCGAACTCGACGAGCGGGTCTGGAAAGGCGCTCGACGCGCGCAGGTCTCGGCAGACGGACAATCGCTCAACGCGCCCTCCTCGCATTACTACTACACGCTGCACTCTATTAACCCTCCGCGCACAACGGCCACGAGTGACAAGGAAACGATCAAGGCTGCTTTGTGGGCTGTCCCAACAGGGCCACGCGCGCAAGAGGCGGCAACTTATTTTTGGTATGTCACACCCGACCGTGTAGAGCGCTGGATGGGGCCGGCGCTCACGGCTGAAAACATCAGCGCCGTAAAGACGATCCCCTCCGAGCAGCAACTCGCCTTGCTCGTGATGACAAGACAGCCGTCGAGCACAGCTTCATCGCAATCGGACAGGGGCATCTTCTCGTTGCTTGGCTTCTGAATCGTTTTCTAATGGAGGTTGGGCTAGCGGCGGGATCGTTTCGACTTACGCTTGATGCCCTCGCTCTTCGTCGTGCTTGGCAGTTTGTCAGGTAGGTCTAATTCGTCATCAATTAAAGCTTCCACATACACGTTTGCGATCCGCGCATAGCGGAGGAGAACGGGCAACGTCGGCTCGCGCTTTCCGGTTTCGTAATTGGAAATGTAGTGTCGGTAACTCGTCTCGTCGAGGCCGAGTTGCCGAAGCATGCCGCTCTGTGACAGACCGAGCGCGGTGCGTATCTGAAGAAGTTTCTCAGCAAGCCGCAAAGGTCGCTCCCGCACAGCCCCGCCCATCAGGAGTTACCTCCCGATGATGCAGCCGCGCGTATGCGCCACTTGCCTCTAGTCACATTTGTGACTAGAATTTGATCGCGGCCCAGTGTCGCCAAGCAGATGCAGCCGTTCTGCTCTCTGGCGACGCCCATCACTCGAATTGTGAGGGCGAGCTACACATACAAGGCCGTAGCCAGTGTTTCAAAGACTAGAACGCGCGCAAGGATACCACAGATGAGCCTCACCATCCTTTACGTCGAAGATAACCGGCTCGTCTCCGGCGCGGTCAAAGATATGCTGGAGGCGGAAGGCTGGCGTGTGACGCTGCGGGAAGACGGGCTGGCGGGACACCGAGAGTTGGAAAGCGCCACGCATTACGACGTGCTCCTGCTCGATCAAGAGTTGCCTCACATTGACGGCTGCCTCTTAGCTCAGCAGGCCCGTACTCTGCCGCACAGGCGGCAGACGCCAATCATCATCATGTCTGCGAGTTACTTGGGGTCGGAGATACGTGCTGTGGGCGCGGACGCATACTTACAGAAGCCCGAAGGGATTCGTCAACTCGTCACGACGATTAGCAGCTTACTGAATCAGGATGCGTAAACATACGCGCATCCTGCGCTGGCACGTCTTTCCGTAGGCCGCGGAGACTGTGCCGCGTGGCCGCCATGAGGTGGGGGCATGGCGGCCAAATCTTTTTCACTCAACAGCTATTTTGTTTAGCTTAGAACAACAGATTAGGTACTATATGTGGAGAATCAATCTGGCATTTCAGTCGCCAAGCTAGAAGGATCGATCCGTAGCCATTCCCAAACTTCATGCATTTTATGACGGCGTTGATTGAATGGCTCCCCCCAAACTCTGGCCATTTCCTGTTCCAATGAAGCTACTTCTGCAATACTAGCCCAAACTGATTTTACAAAGAGCAGTCTATCGCCCAACACTATAGATTTAAATTGACCGCTCTTTAGCTCGAATGGAAATTCGATAGCTGGAGATAGGCTGATCTTAATATTAACTTTATTTACTGTTCTCTTTACCATTGAATTAATAGTATCCTGAATTTGCTTCAAAGTTAGATTTACATCTTTCAAGTTCCCCTTCTTTAAATCATTCAATAAAGAAAGCAGGTACTTACGAAAATGAACTGTTGAGGGGTGGTTTCTAATCTTAAGAGCTTCCCGAATTATATCAGCGGGGTTCTGTGATTGCTTTAACACCGTGGCTAATAAGGCTGGAATGAATAAATCACAGATACCATCACCTAAGAGGCTATTTACTTCTTTGGCTGACTCACTTCGTTGTTGCTCTAATAGTTTAATTGGTGAATAGGTAACCCCCTTTATAGCCCTAGCAGTCCAAGCATCGAATAAGCAAAACGGCGCGCGGAAGGCATGTGGCAAGTAGGCAATACCAAGCATTGATGCAATAGCTTGATGGAAGAACGAACCGCTGGCTAGTAACATACATACTTGTGGCAGAATACTTTTACCGCTATACCTCCCTAGAATCTCAAGATTGCCGCAGGCTTCCTCCAATTCATGCTTCTTGCCACTTAAAAGATCGGAAATCTTATCTATACTTATATGAGTAGCAGATTCCTTTATCCAGGCGGCCCCTATACCATGATAATGAAAGGCAGTGCGGAGAAATGCCCCCTCAAGATCTTTTGATTGAAGATAGCGAACATAGCGAAGAAAATGTTTTTGAAGTGAATACCAATTTGCCATCTCCTGCATTTGTTCCTGGATTAATCCTCGCTCCGCCGGTTTTATATCTACAAGCGTGACAATCTCATGTAATTCTGGAAGGGCTTCATACCAACGATTTATATAATCACTTTGAATGTAGATGGTATCGTAAAGAATTAATGCATCGATTAGTGTCGATAAGGCACAAACTTCTGCGAAAACAGATGCGTCCGTTGTTTCACCCCACGGAGCACTCATTATATCCTCTATGTCATGAGGCTTGATTAAGTCATGAAGCTTGATTAGGCGAGCTGAAAACAAAAGAGTAAGATTATCAAGCAGAACAGCCAGCCCTTCATTATTTACTGTCTCTCCCAGAATTATTCGCTTCATGACTACACTCCATCTGGAAGTTTAGTTCTGGGGTCTTTTTTATATTCCAATTGAGAGATTAATTCTAGTGTCTTTCTAGCAAGAAAGTAATTTGGGTCTAACATCAAAGCTTTCTCAAGAAATTCCATTGCTTGATCAACCAATCCAACAAGGCCAAATCCTTGTGCGGCTATCGTTAAATATCTTGGATTTTTTTGTCCTATTGCAACCAAAATCAAAGCATTGCTCATCGCCTTATCGACAAGTTCCGCGGTAGGTTTATAACGATCAAGTATAGCAACAAGGCATTCCCCGCGTAGTTCAATGATCCGACCTAGTACAGTCCAGCTATTATTGATTGAAATGTCAAAGCGCAGATCGCCTTTGTTCTTTACTGCCCCTTTTTCTTTAGACAGAGTTTCCAAATGGTCAAGGGCCAGTCTCAGCCATGTTTTACTATCTTCTGTAAGCTTGGGAAGTTGAAGATATTTATCAAGACATGCCAAAGCTTCTATATCTTTATCTTGCTTGTACAATTCTTCCGCACAAGAAAGAGCACCTAATGCGCCGACTGTAGTAATTTGACCAAAGATAATATCTTCTTGATTGTCAGATAACTTTTGTAAACAAGAAAGGCAATGTTTTTCTAAAAAAGATGAGGCTTTGTTAGCCTTAGCGGGATTTACGGAAAATGTGAAGCCAAATCCTGCCCCTCGCCTCCCCGATGAGTCCAACCCGTTGTAAAATGAGCATAAATCCTGCGCTGGATCGTATGATATATCAGCTCCAAAATGATTGAGAGTTTCTTCAAATGCCTTTTGGGTAGCTATTCGGAGCAATTGATTTTGTCTTTCATCGGACAGGCTAAATAACCGCTTACCAAGTGTGGAACTTGGATCTATTTTTATCTCAACAGCAATGAGTTGCATATCGGAGTTATTAAGGCTCCGTCTATTATCATTGCGTCTGTTAAATATATCGAGGATTCCCATATCTCCTCCCTTTTGTGAATACCGGCAAAGCGTCTGTTTGCGAATCTATACGCAAAATACTTAATGAAAGGAAAGCTCTACGTCTATATCATTTGACATGGGTATGTTGATGAGCATCTTGCCCCCTTCTTGTCATCAAATCATATGCGGTTGACTGCTGCTGAACGTTATGACCGTTAGAGCCGACGAGAGTTAGATCGCCATTGATACTCTGTACTGTGATTTGCCCGACAGCCCGGCTGACTTTCTGCTCGACTATATCATCATCCATGTTACGCCCGTAGGGCGACGTAGCCAACGCGGGATCATGTGTCCTCGATTCACGAACGCCTGGTTTCGGCTCTCGTCGTGTCGGCTGGTCAAGGCTGTAATCTTGGACGAGATCGCGGTTGCGACCGGCAGTAAGGGCGTAAGGGAGTTCGCCGACCAGCTTGCCGGAGACTGCGGCGACACGCTCGTCGTTCAGCCTAAAATCATGCAAGCTGTGCCCCTTCTCCGTGAGAGTCTCTTTAATGATGCGCGCAACCTCCGCGGCGTGGCTGAGACTTTCGTGATCGGACTCTAGCGTTCTAACGCCTCGCTCTCTAACCACAGACACGAGATAGCTGGTCAGCCTTTCTTCCAGCCGCTCACGCAACTCGTTGAACTGATGGTGCGGGTGACTCACGCGAGGTGTTGGGCTGGCGGAGACATCCGCGCGGTCGCCAAAGATAGCCTGCCTTGCTTGTCGTGAGCCGAGATGCCTCTCGGCCTCGCCGGAGGTGACGGATTGTCTCGTGCCGTCAACGACCTTGAAGAAATAATCGCGCTCGGATGGTGAGAGCCTTTCGCGCAGCTTGTAGAGGTCGTGAACGGAAAACCGGAGGCGGTTCGGGGTCGGCGGGTTCAGGTAATCGGCGAGGAACGCCCTGATGTTCCTGCCGTACTGCCTGAGATTGTCCGCGCGCGTCTTCGCAAACTCCGTGAGCAGCAACTTGAGCGTGGCAGAGGGTTCAATCGTGCCGTCTTCAAGTCCCCTGATGCGCTCGGCCTTGTCACGCGCTGTTCCGCTGTGATTGAGCAGGACCTCGCGCATCTCTGCGGTGAAGTGCGCCGGCGTGAGATCGAGGAAGAGCTGCTGCATCTCCCTTTCGGTCAAGGGGCGACGCACCTGTTCGCCCTGCCTTCGCGCCGTGTCCGCTTCCTCGCGGTAACGCTCCGGGTGCTGCGCGCGGGCGTAGTTGTCCTGCCGAATCTCTTTGATCGTGGCGAGCAGTTCGGACGCCGACTGCGCCGCGCCCAGCCTCGCGTTGTACTCGCGGAACAGGCGGTGTTCGTTCAGCTTCCGGGTGGTGTCGTCGAGCCGACGGTAGGAGACGTAGTCGCGCGCGAAATTCACCTCCAGCTCGCGCGCTTCCGACGCGCCGGTAATCTCGCGCCCTTGCAATGAAGTGAACGCCAGAACCCTCGTCTCTAAACTTTCGGCGACGCTCGTGAGCGTCCGGTACTCGTTGATGTTCTCGACCGCCAGCCGGTGGTTACTGTGTTCGGGAAGGCCGACGTAGAGAGGGTTGCTCTGCTTCTCTCCGACGGGTCGCGTTCGTCCGATGTTTATGGTCGCGCGTTCCTCCGCCAATTGACCGAGCGCAGTACGCATCCAGCGGAGTTCTGGCGTGAGGGCAGCCCGCGCTTCGTCGGCGTTGCTGATGTCGCTCCCCGTTAAGCTGCGAAAGTGTTGCACCGACTCTTCAATGCGCCGCGCGTTTTCCGCTAACGCTTGTTCGATTTCGGGGCTGACGAGTAGCGAAGTGAGCCGCTGCCGGAGAGCGCTGTTCGCTCGTTCATTTTTCTCGCGCAGAGCGGCGTAGTCTGAGGGCGGGCGCGGCTCTCCGACGAGTTCAGGATAGTTGGAGAAAGCAGTCTGCGCGGTCGGGGCTGAGCGAGTTGAATCGCTGTCAGACCGCTCCCTCTTAGGCGTCGAGATGCGTGCGCTGCTGCCTCTTACAAGAGCCTCATGCTCGGATAGCTTGCTGTCTCGCTCTTGCGCCCGTAGGGCTTCGAGGAGGTTTTGAAATTCGGGAGTCGCGCGTGCCTGTTCGCGGAAGTGGGCTGCTTCTTCTCGTAGTCGCGCACGTTCTGCTTCGAGCGCTGCGAAAGCGTTCAAGCGCGCGTTCAAGCCGCGGTAATCCTGCGCCAGCCTAGCGCCGACAGTGTCTATGGCGGCGGCGCGCTCGTGCGGCAGGAATGCGCGACGCCCGAACTCCTCATTGAGCGCGTGATCGGAGGCAGGGTCGAAGCCTCTAAGCGCACTTAAGGTGTATAGCGCGACGGCTTCTTCGACGCGGTTTAGGGGGTGCTCCTGATTGGCCGCCGGCGCGCGCGTCGTGAGGATGTGCGCGATCTCCGTCTCGCGCGAGCGGCGCTCGTCCCCCTCGGCTTGGATCACGATCCCGCGCAGGATGTCCGCCGGTCGCGCTCCCGTTTCGAGCTGCCGATCAAGGTGCGGAATCACCTCGTAACGAATGCGCTCTTCGTCTTCCTGCGTGAGTCCTTCGGGCATGCGCGGCGGCAACTCGTCGAGGCGAATGCGCTCGTATTCGACGCCGGTTGTTGCGCCGACGGCGAAGTTTCGATCTGCTGTTTGTTCGAGCGTTCGATCACGCTCCTGGGCGGCCCTCTCGTCGTCTGTTTCGAGTTCAAGCGTCTCCTCCAGCCGGTACGTCAAACGCCCGTGCGCTTCGATTTCGGTGTCGCGTTGCCGCTCCTCAAGCCCCCTCTCCCAGTCGTCAAAAGAGATGATTTCGACGGGCACGCGCTGCCACTCTTCGGCGCGCATGGCGGAGGCCAGTTCGCGCATCCTTCCCAGCACATTCTCAAGCTGCGCGGCCTGTTCTTCGCGGGTGAGGAAGCTCCCGTTCTCGTCCCGCTTGATCTCCTGATAGAAGGCGCGGAAGACGACGAGCCGCGTGTCTCCGTCCGCTGTTGAACCTGCGATCTCCCTGCCCAGTTGGACGAACTCGACCGCCTTCAGCTTGGCCTCGTCAGCGCCGACCAGAGGCTCGAATTCGCGCACCGCGTGGGCGAGTGTGCCGATACGAACCTGCTCGCCGAGGTCAAACGAGTTGCTCGCCTCGCGCGGGATGACGAGCGTTTCGCCGTAAAGGGTCGCGCCGCGCTCGAACAGGTCGCGCGCCTCATTGTTCGTGCCGTTGAGTTGGCTCGCGTGCTCGGCGCGCGAACTTCCGTCCGGCACGGTGAAAGACGCTCGCAGGTCGTCGGTGACGGGCACGAAGCCGTCAATCTCCGCGTGCGCGCGGCGCGCGGTCGGCGAGGCGTGAGCCACAAAATTTCGTTCGCGCATTTCGGCCAACGTGGTTCGCAGCTCACGCGCCTTTTCATCGCGCGTGCGCTCGCCGCCGGTCGCTGGGTCGCGCACGATCCGCTCGTAGAACTCGCGCAGAAGTCTGTCACGCTCGGCGCGGCTGGCGCGTCCCCCAACGAGTTGGCCGCCGAGCTTGAAGAACGTCGCGGCGGCGCTCTTTAGCTCGCGCTCATCGTCTATGAAAGTCGCAAACGCATCACGCGCGTCCTGAACCGTTCTTATTTCAAAAGCAGCGTGCGAACCCTGTTGCGAGTTCGGTGATGTGGCGCGCACTCGATTGTCTGTTGGCATCCTTCGGTCTCCGTCGTGTTCGCTTGATTGCTCTACTGACAGCGACCACTAGAGCAATCTTCGTGCACATCTCATCGGAGAGTGTGGGACGACAGACTGCGCGGAGATTTCCTACTGCGTGGGCTGAACGAGGTTCGTATTCGAGCCGGGCCGGTTCGGATAAAGACCGCCGAGGCTTACAAGCAAACCACCCCGCGCCGTTCGGTGAGTGAGTGTTGTTAGCGCGTGCGAATTGGCGGTGGAATGATCCGGGATTGTTCTTTAGTATCAGGTGTGGGGATGATTGTTTTGGAATTCGGTTCGTGCTGATGAGCCTGCGCGCCGCGCTCCGGCTGTGAGCGCGTATCCACCTGCCGGACTCTCTCGAAACGCAGAGGCAGCTCGTCTTTATGAAGAGTTAAACCGCGCTGCGCGGCGGTGAGAAAAGAGCGCAGTTGCTCCGTTTCGATGAACGCTGAAACGACGGGCTGACTCTGTGCGAGTGCGGCGTTGTCGAGGCGCGCAACGCGGTCACGTAACGCTCCGAGACGTGCCGCCGTCTCAGCTCTCATTTGGCCGCGCAGAGCTAAAGTCTGGGGCGCACGTGCGGCCTCAATCTCTGCGACAAGCCAGCGCCCGACGAGTTGCTCATCCTCGGTCGGCCGGCGGGCGCGGAGAGTATCCGGCGCAAGCAGATTGCGGGCGATCTGGACTGTGCGTATCGAGTTCTCGAACTGAAGCGCACGAACGCGGGCGCGGTGTCTTGCGTCCACCTGCTCGGCGAAAGAGTTGATGAGTAGACCGTAGGAAAATTCCCGACTACCGTCCAATGCTCTGGCGTAGTGAGCGATTACGGGCGCGGGAAGTTTCGGCAGTCGGACTACGTCTTGAGTGCCACGCGCGAGGGCGTTTTTGTTGAGCAGCAGGTGGACGTGCGGGTTATCAGTGTTGCGGTGAATCCCGGCGACCCAGCGCATCTCGGCGACGCCGACCTCCCGCAGACTCTCAGCCAAGGCTCGGCGGATGAAGGCGACGGTCTGACTCTTCCGCTCGTCCTCGTCGTCTCCCAAAACCTCGTACTCGCGCCCCTCTTCAAACGAGAGAACATAGTGCAGAACGTCCCGTTTTTCGAGCACGCCGCCGGTGATGCTCAGCCATTCCCGCGCCGTCAAATAGGTAAGATTATCCGCCGTTTGGGTGAACAACTCGCGGGGCTTACGGCCCTCCCGCGCCGCGTCGAGTTTGCTCTTAGCGACGTAGCGCGTCAGGTCACTCGTACCCGCGCCGCGCACGTGGATTTGCTTCAATACAAACCGAGACCCGCTCATTTCATCCCCTCTTTCTGATCCTCGGCGCGGTATTCGGCCAACAGTCTCTCCCACTCCTCTTTGGTCATCAAATTCGACTCGAACAGAATGCGTTTGCCCGTCCGGGTGACGACTTTGCGGGTGGTCTCGCACCACTGACCGCTCCCCGTAATCGCCGCCCGCAGATGCCTCTCCACCTCCACGCCCGAGCGCGCCTCGCTCGCGCTCAACGCGGGTTCGATGAGGTAGCTGACGTGCAGCCGGAGGGCGAGCGTCACGGCCATTAACGTCCGCTCAAGTAGTTGCTTTTGTTCTTTCAGGACGTGCGCGTAAGGCGGCGCGACCGAGCCTTCGTGAAGTGGCAGCGAAGCGCCGCCTCCGCCGTCTTTCGTGTGTCCGTCTGGCGGATTCTGACCCCGTTCGACCACGAGGTTGACTAGGTCACTAAGCAGCACCATCACCTCTTCCGTGCGCTCTTTGACGGGCGCGATCTGTTCGGCCACGACCTGCTCAAGCGACTCGCGCAGAGGGTCTTTCTTCGTGCGAATCATCTTCTGTCGGAGGGCGAATTGATGTAAGCCATGCCTGACTGCTTCCGAGCGGTCGAGCTTGTTGGCGTTGGCGTAGTCGTCGATGATGCGTGCGTCATCGTAAGGGAGCCGCGCGCCGTAAACTTCTTCGGTAAAGTTCCTGCGTCTGCGTCTCGTCATAACCGCCGCCGACGATGCACTACCCGCCTTCTTTCCACCGTCACTGTTCAAGCAGAGAACTCCTTATTTGTTAACCCGAGAGTGTCGAAGAGACGCCGTGTTAACGGGCAAGTGGTGTGCCGAAATAGGTTGGTGTTATTCGTAACCTGAAAGTTGAGTTACGCTAACCGATTAGATTTCAGAAGTGCTTCCCTCGACAAGCTTTATCTCTTATCGGTTAACAGATAAGCGCCCTTACCTGTAGGCCGTCGAAATGGGGTGTTTCAGGCGGCGATTCGAGTCCGGCATCAATGGCAATGCCGGACCCTGGCGAAGCGGAAACGGCGCTGCAACTCTAAGGGCGCGAAGGCGCGTTCGAGGCGGGCGCGCGTCTTCGTTTCGATGCGTTCGAGCGCATGAGCAACGGCGTCTTGCAGCTCGGGGAAAGCGTCGGAGTAGCGTTTAATCGTAGCCGCTTCGGAGGCTAACTGCGGGTGCGTGAGGACGAGGGACAGGACTTGATCGGCGGTGCGGTTGCACGTCGTTTGAGCGGTCAACTTTTCGACGAGCGCGTCAACGAGTCGAGAGGTTTTAGTCTCGATGGAGCGTAGCGCAGCACCGACGGTCGAGCGTGCGATCTGGCGGAGCTTGCGGTCTTCGGCTGTGAGCACACCTTCGGTGTAGAGCATGTGTTTTTCTCCTGAAATTTAATGTCGAGAACACTGCTCTACAGTCCTTCTAAAATTTGCTGGTTACGTTCGTCGGCACGTTAAAGAAAAACGCGGAAGCTCCGTTGTCTGCGAAGCTGGAAGGCGCGCTGGTAGTTGGCACGGTGGTTGATATGTGGGCGAGGGAAGCGCGGTCGAATCCGGTTTCAGACTACCCGAGTAACTCGGCTGCATGACTCGGATTCGAGCGCCGACCGAGCATCTGATAGGAGAAGAAAATTAGAGAACGGAGTGAGAGCACAGAATGGCGAGAGATGAAGCGAAAGGCAGGCGAGCGAGCAAGATGGAGACGCCGGAGAGCGTCCCGCTGGTGAGCGCCAAGCGGGGCAAGTTCGAGTCGCTCAAGGACGCCAAAGTCGAGGCCGTAATCTTCGCGCGGCTCGGCGAGTACAAGGCGTTTGTGAAAGAGGTGGAAGGGGAAGAACCGGAGGAAGGTGCGATTGTAAGCGCCGGGTTGGAGATGTTGTTCGCCGCCGACAAAGGCTTCGAGCGGTGGCAGGGCGAGCAGCGTAAAAGGGAGCGACAGATGGCGGAGCGCGGGGCCGTCGGCGGCACAACAAGGACAACAGCTTCGATTACGTCGGCGGCAGGCGGTATGACGTAAGCCCGCTAATTCTCAGGTTGGAAACCGTGAGACGCCGGAGACTGATTGTCGGTCTAGTCTCCGGCGTCTCACGTCTCACTTCAGCACCGCGCGCCCGTCAGAAAGGAATCTGATCGTCGTCCTCAAGACCGAGATCATCCGACTCACCTGCGCGGACTTCCTGACTGGGCGGAAGCGGCAAATCGACGCGCTGGTTGTTGCGGTTCGAGCCGCCCGTGAAATTGAAATTGGCGACCTGAATCCCGAACGTCACGCGCGGACGGCCCTCGCGGTCAGTCCACTCTTCGGGCTTGAATCTGCCTTCGAGGTAAATCTCGGAGCCGCGCTCGAAGTGCTTGGCGATGATCTCGGCTTTCGCGCCCCAAGCGGTCGCGCGGAAGAAGGTGGCGCGGTCAACGTACTCTCTGGTTTTTGGGTCGCGCTCGCGCTCGTTGCTGGCGACGTTCAGCGTGCAGACTGCCGTGCCTTGCGGCGTGTAGCGGAGTTCGGGATTGCGCGTCAGGTTGCCGAGAACGGTGATCTTGTTGAACGACATGACGTGTAAGTTTCCTTTCCTTTGTGGTAATCGAGATGTCTCTTCAGCCAGTGCTACCTCTCGGTCGCTGGTGCTTCAGAGTCAATGCATCGCTCACAGCTTCTTTTTGTCGGGGGCGCGCAGGTGATGAGCTTATTGCGAGAGCTTCATCACCTGCGGCTTCGACAATTCTTTGCCGGCGCGGCTCAGGCGGTTCGCGTGAAAGCTTCGGCTTTGCCGTCGGACGATTCGGCGATGACTAAGAGGGGTGGCGTAGGTTTTGACTCGTCGCGGCGGGACAGGGACTTGAGCAACTCCCACGCGGCTGCCCTGTCCTCGCGCGTCAAGGTATGAACGGGATGATCGGTTTTGTTGCCAGCGTAGAAAGCCCAACGGAAGTAGCGCAGTTTGCCCTCCGACGCATTGCGGAGTTCGGCGGTCAAGCCGTCGCGCACGCGCCCGTACAGGCGCGGATTGCGCTGCCGGAAGGCGACGCAGACGCGCTCTTTCTCCTGCCGCGGGAGCGCGTGCAGGGCAGCGGCGAAGGCGCTCAAAGACCTGCCGGTCAAGCCCTCGATCTGGTTGAGCAGCGGCTGTGCGACGATGACGCGACGCTCCCCGTCCGCGTAGGTTCGAGTCATCGTAAAGCCCGCGCCGTGGACGATGCGGTGAGCGCGGCGCACGCGCAGCGGTACGCTTTCGAGCGCGGCCTGGCGCACGTCCGCCCGCGTGTTGAAGGCGATGAACAGCTTGAGCGGAAGCCGGCGGTTCTCCTTGTGATCCCAAGCTTCTTTTTTAAGTTTAGCGACGACTCCTGTGTCCGTCGCGGGCGCGATTTGCGCGACGAGTTCGCGGTAGATGGCGCTCGTGTGCAAGCCCCGCGTGTGGTAGTCGGATTTCAACCTTTCGAGCAGCACTTCGAGCACGGCGCGCGTCTGTTCGCGCTCCGCTGCGTGCGGGCAGACTTCGATTGTGCCGGTCTGTTCGTGCAGCCTCGACGCGCTCAGAGACACCTTAACGCAGCGCAGCACGTGACGCAGTTCCTGCGTTCCGCCCGCTGTTACAAGAAGCGGAATAACGGTCTCCATTCGGACGGTTCGGCGCGGCTGTTGCGGCTGCGGAACGCAGACTAGATGACGCACTGTGCGTAGGACACGCTCGTGATACACGGCATCAATCGCGGCGTCGAGCCACGTGTCCAAACCGTAAACAATCACCTTGGTCTCGAACCGCTTACCTGTGCGCGGGTCGCGCTGGTGTGATGGGAGAATGACTCCTTCCACGTCGGATTCTTCGCCGCGATCACGGAGCGGGAAACCAGCAGCATAGAGTCGGTAAAGCTCGCGGGCGAGGTAGCGCGATCCTTCCGGCAAAGATTCGGCGTCAACGTCATCGTCGAGGCTGCCGACGCAGCGGACGCGCTCGCCATCGCTCATGTGCAGGCTCACGACGTGATCCTCGTCGTACTGCTCATAGACGGCCTCGAAAGACTCATAAAGAGCATCCGCCTCGTCCGCGTTTTCGAGCAGCGACTCGCACTCGGTCAGGTGGGCGGCGAACTCGTCGTAGGCGAAGCCCGAAGTATGGACACGGAACCGGGCGATGGCGCGCTGCTCAAGCTCGAAGATGCTCGTTTCGTCTTGCGTCTCGCCCAGAACTTCGGCGGCACGTCGCTGCGAGAGCGCGCGGCGGTCACTCAGTGAGAGCTGCGAATAATCTTCGTTTAAGTCAACAGTCACCTCGCTGATGTCACCGAACTGGCGCTCCTCTTCGGTCGCGGTCACCGCCGTCATTTCGAGTGCCAGCAGCGCCATCTCCTTCAGGACTTCATGCACCGGGCGAGTGCGCGCTTCGCCGTAAAAGTACGAGGCGACGATCTGCAAGTTAAACGCCCGCGCGTCCGCGCCCGCGATCAGGTTGACGCAGCGGATGAACTCGACGGCGTCCTCCGTGTTGCCGAGGACGCGCGTCGCATACGGCACGGAGACGATCTTCGCCTCCGCCTCACGCTCGCCCGCGGAGCCGAGGTCGGGTTCGACGCGGATGATGACGCCTCCGGCGAGCGAATGGTCCTCGAAATCAATGCGGGCGGTCTGCGGCAGGCGCGAGAGGTGACTGTATAAGTCCCAGCGGGGCGAGCCCGTGTTGGCGGGCTGAAAGATTTGATAGTTGGAGAGTGAAGCTGTGTGTTGAAGCATTGCTTGACACCTTTCATGAGCACTGATCTGGGTAGAACACTCCCACACAGTCCTTCTTAAATTTGCCCCTTACTGAAGAGACAACTTGAAAGGTGATGGCCAGAACTAAGATATGTTCTTTGCTTCGTTAGCTATCCGGCACGAGTTTAGTAAGCAGAGAATTTTATTAGAGACGCGGGTATCTCACCTGCGCTTTTGGTGATCCAATTGAGGAAATGGAATCTTGAGCAAATGAACGACAACATGTTACGAAATATAGATTGAGTTTCGTTATAGATAGCAGTAAAAGGGACCCGAAGGACATCAATAGGTGGCTGTTTGGCAGTAATACTAAACAAAGACACCCGAATGGGCGTCTTTATCGGCGGCTGACAGTACGCCTGCTATTCGTTAGCTTCTTGGACCCGGTCGCTGTGCCCTATCGTGAGTTATGGACTCGTGGATAGACCGATTCCTCGCCCATCACTACGACCAGCTTCGTGCCACGTTTCTGAAGAGGGTTCGTTCGCGCACGCCCCCACAGTTTGCTGGTGAGCTTGAGGACATTTTTCAAGAATGGTGTATTCAGTTACTTACGGATTGGCGAGACAGGAAGCCGCCAGATTTTGCGGTCCTACCTGAAGACGACGCGGCGTTCCAGTCGTTCTTGTCGGGGAAACCGTTCCTTTGGCCGTTTAGATTCCGGACGTGGCCTTACTGGTATTGGCGGTGGCCCTACTGGCCTTCCATGCCAGACTGGACAAGATTGCTGCATTGGCCGCCAAGCGGCATTGTTGAGTCACTCGATCTGACCATCCACGACCAACCAACTCCACCGAAGCCAATGGCATTTGAGGTGGTGCCGGATCCAGTAGGAACGCTTGCCCGACATTTGGGATTGCAGGACTTAGAAGTCCTTATGGCATTTCGTGGGGCAACATCCCGTCGGGATGTTGCGGAACGGCTCTCCATTTCTGGCGCAACTCTGAGCCACCGCATTGTAACTCTGAGCCGCCGCATTCATCGGTTGCGCGAGAGGACAAGCCGACTTGGAGAGAAACTTAAGGCGGCAATTGCATCTGTGCTATTTGGCAAGGTCGTATTTCTATCGTCGACCTACAGTGACCTAAGAGAGTATCGATGTGCCATCATCGATAAGATACACAAACTCGCAGCCAATGGAGTTCCCGTGGTCGTCATCGCGATGGAATACTTCATGACGGGCTCTGGCCATCCTGGAGGGCGATGTCTTGCTCTTATACGATGGGCAGACATATATGTCGGTCTGTTCGCGCGACGTTACGGAAGTGTTTGGGATGAAATGGGAATCTCTTTTACCGAAGCCGAACTACGAGAAGCCGAGACAAAGCGTATAGAAAGATGTATCTATTTCCCTACCGAGCGTTGCCTGGCTACATTTCCGGTGAACAATGCCGCAGATGATTTGCAACGCATAACGCTACTCAAAGTCGAGCTATCAAAAGCCTACATCGTTGAACGATTCGACTCACCAGACGATCTGGCTTCACGTGTGGCGGATCGCTTGTCCGCTAGTTTTTGGCGCAGATAATGGAGCAGAGAGAAGCTAATAATCACATGCACCCGACCGGAATGGGCGGTTGGGATTCTCCGTGAAATCAACGTCACCCGCGCCCATTCATGCGGGTGATACTGAGCATTAGACGCCGGGCAAGTACTTGAGCAACAGCGATGAGTATTACCGACCGCACACGTAAGCTGCTGTGGGCACGTTCGGGAAACCGATGCGCGTATTGCAAACGCGAGCTGACTGTGGAAACGCAAGAAGGTGACCCCGACGCAATTATCGGCGATGAGTGTCACATTGCGGCCCGGCACGCTGGGGGGGCACGATTCGATAGGCAATTGTCAGTGGTTGAAATCGATGACTACTCTAACCTGATCCTGCTCTGCAGAAACGATCACGGCATGGTTGATGCGCAGCCGCTAACCTACACAGTACCTAAACTGTTGGAGATGAAAGCGACTCATGAGGCGTGGGTTCGCAATGCGCTACTTGGTAAGCCCGAAACGACCGAAACACCTCTCATCATTAATATTCGTTTGGATGGTATGCGCCATACGTATTGCTTTGATCCGGACTTCGTAAGATATATTCAGGCACTCTTAGCAGGAGGCGGAAAACCCAAAATTGTTACTGATATTGAGATCGATTTTCTTCAGAATGTATTTCCGGTTCCGGTGGCTCTGTTTAATATGACTCTGGGGACACTAACCATGCACGGAATGTGTGATCGCATACGAGCGAGCGGCGCATCAACGGCATGCGAACGTGAATTTCTCATCGCCTTCACGAAAATCGAGACGCAACTCAACAATCTTGAAAGCGACATCAAGACTGGACTTCTCCTATTACTAACGAACAGTGAGATCGCGCGTTGGGTTTGTTCGGATGAGGATATGACCTTAGCAGTGCACGGGTACTTAAATGAATTCCTTTGGCCCAAACGCAAGCCTTGGCAAATCGACGTATGGATGAACTGTCCACCACGTTGGAAAGTAAGGGCTTACCTGTCGGAACCGGATAGTATCTCTTTTGTAGAGCGCACGCATGGAGCGCGAAGTGGCACGTGGCTCGATTTTAGCCACGAAGAACTCATGAGTTCGATTATGCCTGCGGTTGTGTTTAGGGCGACTCGATTGCGCTCGTCATTAGACCAGGGCCCAATTCCAGACACCGTGTTCGACCTTCAACGCTGGTTCTGGGAGAGACATTGCTGACGTGGAAGGTGTCTGACAATTCGTTCGACGCGAGCCCGCGAAGCGTTTACTTTTGGATGTTTGGCTCACAACTATCGCCGAAAAAGCAAACAGGCGCGGCAGCCTTGGGGGCCTCGCGCCTGCGCTGTTCCGGTTACTGTCCTCACCCCAGCAACCGGGGAGGCGAAGGATTCACCAACGCCTCAAGTGCCGCGCATTTTAACCGAGGCCTGATTGTCATGCAACCATTTCCCTCCCTGCTCCGAGAGAGGTGGTTGGGCGTACTTGCAGGCTTTTAGCTTCTGAACAGCAACCCCACTTCCCACGCTAACTTGCGAGCATATTTTCAAGCGTAGCTGCGTTACGGACAGCGTTCCCTCCGCCGTCGTTGTTGAAATAGACGTACACGTCCTTCCCCGTTCCTTGCCACTCGCGCACGCGCCCGGCCCACCACTTCAGGTCATCGTCCGAGTAAGAGCCGGCGCACATGTGTTCGCGGTCCGGGCCGTGCAGCCGTGCGTAAACGAACGAGGCGGTCGCGCGCAGCACGCACGGCAAACGCGCCCCGCTCATCACGCAGTACGCGACTCCGTGCGATTCTAGCAGGCGGAATATCTCCTCGCGGTGCCAGCTCGGATGTCTGAACTCCACGGCTGTCCTCAAGCCTCGTGGCAGGACGGAGAGGAAGTAGCCGAGACGGTCGTAGTCGTAAGGCAAAGAGGGCGGCAGTTGCACGAGCAGGACTCCGCGCCTCTCGCCCAGGAGTGAGAGACCCCGTGAGACGCGCGCCACCCACTCTTCGGGCGCGTAGAGTCGCGCACCGTGCGTGAGTCCGCGAGGGGCTTTGACCGTCATGACGAACCCTTCAGGGAGAGACCGGCCCCAGCGCGCGAGGGTAGCGTCGCGCGGCCAGTGGTAGAAGCTGCTGTTGACCTCCACCGTGCGGAAGAGCCGCGTGTAAACGTCGAGCCGACCCCGCGCCGGCAGCGCGTGCGGGTAGAGCACGCCCTCCCAATGATCGTAGCTCCATCCCGATGTTCCTACATAAACGGACATATCGAGCATCACGTGAGGCTCAGCGGTTTTCGGCGGCCCAGCGTACTGACTAGGCATTGTTGCCAATTGCGATGACGCATCGCAGGAAAGTCGTTGACATAAGGAAGGCGTTAGATTAGAAATATCGCGCGTTATAGCTTGGTTTTCGGGCTGCGCCAGGGTTTTCTGTTACAGTCTGCCGTCTAAGTATTACGTATCAGCGCTCACAAACCAGAAAGGCGAACAGTATATGAAAGTTACAGGCGCTTTTTTGTCACTGTTGGTAATGGTTATGTTTGCTGGGCCGAACTTCAGGTCTTATCCGCTGGATCAAAAGCAGCGTATCACAGAGAAACTTGCCGCTATTAACGAGAACCTTATTTCACTTCGAGCCATACAGAGTAGCAGAAGCTTATCTGCCTCTTTTGTAAGAAGTCTGAAGGATGAAGAGAGACAATATCAATCCCTTAACAAGGAGGCAGAGATATTGAATGGTCCGTCGAACGCTCAATCGAAGGTAGATGTTGATAGGCTGGCGGCGCGGGTAGACGCGCTTTACCGCGTTACCACTTTTAGGGTCAACTATTTCCAGCAAGCACCTAGTACTGCTAATGGCACGGTTGGAGTTAAGGCACATACGCTGAACCGTGCAGAACCAGTCCCAGGATATGATGTGAAGTGTATGTTAGTAGGCGAGGAGTATCAAGACGATCCCAAAATTGAAGATTTTGGAGAGCCAAGTACACCGACACCACGTAAAGACGGGAAGTGGAAGCCACTTGACGCAGGTTTATATGATTGCTGGGCTGAAGATCCGCGTGACCCTGGGAAGGTAGGCCGTAAGAAAGAATGTGCCGTTGGCGAAGATGGTGAGTCGTACTCAAACTGCTACATGCAGATACCTTAATTCCGCTTTGGCCGTACTAAGCGTGAGACTTGAACATTATGACAGATAGCGAAGACCCGAATACTAATGCTGACTCTCCTCTCCAACGGTTCTTTAAAAATGGAACATGGACTGTCATCACTCAGATAGCAGCGTGGATTCTTGGCCTTATAGGAACATTCCTCCTGCCGCCCCCCATTGACCCTACTCAACAACCACAAGCTATTGAGAATGTAGCTCGATATGGGACCACTGTCTTAGTCGGCGTTGTCATTGTCTTTGCAAGTTTGAAGGGAAAAAGGAGGCATACACGCTATTGGCTTATACCCGTACCTATTGCCCTTCTTCTCTCTCTCGCTGGCTATTTTCTATATACGAACTACATGGCTCAATGGGCATGCCAATATACACGAGGAAACTATCCGAGATTAGTTATTGTTGGGAAAACGGAAACATCTGCTGCAGTACGAGCACGGCAAGATCCAAGGTGTAAAGATACAAGCAATTGTAACGATATTCTTTACTGCTTTGGAGGGAACGAATTCAAGGTTTGGGACAAGTCGGAGATTCAAAATCGACGATTGATCTTAACGGCCATTTACTTCAGTGAATTGCCATTCATCTTGATAGCTGTATTGTTTACTATTCAAGCAATACATTGTGTCAATCAAGAAGATGAAGACGCCCTGAAACAACAGGCAGTAGAACAGGACAGGCCGCGATTTGCTGGCAAATGGACGGGAAGTGATCTTAATTCTGAGTTGATATTAGACCTGCAATTCGTTGGGGATGCTGTAAAAGGGAACATGGAACTCTACTTAATTGACCAAAGTTCCGTACCACCCCTCAGAAGCCATGTCGCTACGAGAGTCTTAACCGACTCTAGTTTTAGCGGAGAGTCGTTGGTTTTTAAGCTTCAAGATAAACAAACCGTAAGTAGATGCCAGATGAATCTTACCTCTCAGAAAGATGAAGCCTCGTTGGATATAACTAATGATACAACAACGCAGCATTGGCATCTTTACCGTCTCACTTGATACGGATGTTAGCTTGACCCGCATCCGACGCATTGTTGTGAATTATGATGGACAATTTAATTTCCTATATCCGCTAGATATATGAGACCCAATATCTGATCTAGACTTGCGTGGAAAATGTGCCTGCACTTACTCGCCGACTGCCTTTTCGTCTTCAGTTGGGAGGCGTAGGCTGTCCAGCTGTGCCTCTAAGCTAGAACTTCGCTTGCTCTACAGAGTTTGGGCAGTCCTGTTCTCGTTTGCTCTTATGTATGAGCCTAACCTGAAGGCACGTTTTCGCCGAGCGCTGCCATCACAGCCATCTGAATCCGGTGCCTAGCACGCTCTCACTTTGAGTACCTCGCCGAGCCGCGTCGTGTAGCGCGGCGACAAGTTCTCCCGCCTCATCTCCCACCCGCGCGCGCCGCCGACCGCAAGCGGGCGCATGGTGTGTCGCCCGTGCCTGCGGTTGATCCGATCTACAGCATCCATCAATCGCAACCGCCGCTCGTCGTCTATACCGGCGAAGACGTTCTGCTGCCTTTCACTGTCGGCGACGATGTCGCTGAGGAAGATGCCCGCCTTGTGGTAAACGAAGCCCGGCTTGTAGGCGCGTTTGAGCAGTGCTTGCGCGGCAGCGACAAGCGCCGGCGTGTAGCTGGTCGGGTAGGGAAGTCGCCAGCTCGCCCCGCCCGAATAGATTTCATCCGGGTTCTGCCTGAAGCGCGAGGTCGAGATGAAGACCGTCATGTGTGAGGCGGCCAGGCGCTGCCGGCGCAGTTTCTCGCCGCCGCGCACGGCGTGCATTGCTACTGCCTCGCCTAACTCTTCAATTGTCGTGACGGGTCTGCCGAAACTGCGAGAGCAGCAGATGCCCTTGCGCGGCTGCTCGAAAACTTCGAGCGGTAGGCAGGAGATGCCGCGCAGTTCCCATACGAGCCGCAGTCCCTTGATCGTGAGGTGCTTTCTCACCCAAGCGTCGGGACAGTTCTTCAGCTCAAGCGCCGTCTCGATCTTCAGCTTCCGGCGGATCCGTGGCAGACCCGCGCCCTCCCACAGATCGGGCTGTGCCGCGTCCGGCTCGTCCTCGGACTTGAGGAACTGACTGTAGCGCGGGCCGATGCCCCACACGTCCGATACGTCGAAGTCTTTCAGGTAGCTGTCGGCGTCATCACCGGAGAGGTCAACCACGCCGCCGTACTCAGGATGTTTTTTAGCTATCGCGCTGGCGATCTTTGCCAACACCTTCGTCGGCCCGATGCCGACACTGACCGGGATGCCGGTCCACTGTCGGACGGTCTGCCTGATCTCGTGGGCGTCTTCCTCATGACGGCCGGGGTCGAAGTGGACGAACGCCTCGTCAATCGAATAGTGCTCAAGCGCCGGCACGAACCTGTCAATCGTGTCGAAGACTCTGCGCGAGAGACTTCCGTAGAGCGTGTAGTTGGAGGAGAACCAAGTGACGTTATGCTTCTCGATGATGGGTTTCGCCTTGAAGAAGGGCATGCCCATGGTTATTCCGAGGGCCTTGCTTTCGCGGCTGCGCGCGACGATATTGCCATCATTATTAGAGAGCACGACGACGGGCTTGCCTTCGAGCGCAGGCTGAAACGCCCGCTCGCACGAGACGTAGAAAGAATCGGCGTCGATTAGCCCGAACAACTCCCGCATCAGCGCAACCTGTGAATGCTGTTAGTCACCACGCCCCAGATGATTAGCTCCTGCTCACCATTGACCTCTATCGGCGGGTAAGCCGGGTTATCTGCCGCGAGCAGGACTTTCCCGTCCTCCACCGTCAGCCGCTTCACCGTCATCTCACCGTTAACACACGCGACAACGACATCCCCGTGCCTCGGTTCGAGCGAGCGGTCAACAATGAGCCTGTCGCCGGGATGAATTTCGCCCGCCATCGAGTCGCCCTCGACGCGGACGATGTAGGTCGCCAGCCTGTTCGTGATGAGCCACTCGTTGAGGTCGATCTCGCTCTCCACGTAGTCTCCCGCAGGTGAAGGAAAGCCCGCCGGGACGCAGCACAGGTACGCCGGCACAGGGGCGTGCCCGCCCGCCCCCACTGTAGAGACGGCGGCAACCACCAGCCTGTGAACTGACGCGCCCATGCCCCTTTTCCTACGGCGAAAGAGTCTCCTTGCGGCGCATCTTGCCAAAGAAACGTTGTTTCAGGCAAGAAAAATTTTGTAGAATGGGGTTGTTCGAGGGATGTTGAGAGGTCGGACTTGAGAGGGGAGAGGTCTTTATGTGTGGTCGTTTCACGCTCCGCCGCCCGGAGAAGATAAAGATCGAAAGGGTGAGCGCGCTCGATTTCGAGGGCACCGGCCCGCGCTACAACGTCGCGCCGAGCCAGAACATTTTAGGCGTCATCCAGACGAACGACGAGCGGCACGCGCTTCAGTTTCAGTGGGGCTTGATCCCGTCGTGGAGCAGGGAGCCGAAGGGGTTCATCAACGCGCGGGCCGAAACCGTCGCCGAGAAGCCAAGCTTCCGCGACTCCTTCAGACGCCGCCGCTGCCTCATCCCCGCGGACGGCTTTTACGAGTGGCGGAGAGAGGGGCGGACGAAACAGCCCTTCTACTTCCAGATGAAGGACGAGAGCGTCTTCGCCTTCGCCGGGCTGTGGGACACGTGGGGAAATGAGGGCGACAAGGTAGCCTCGTGTGCCATCATCACAACCACGCCGAACGAGTTGGTCGGCTCGGTGCATGACCGGATGCCGGTGATACTCCGACCGAGCGACTTCGACACGTGGCTGGGCGATGAGGCGGACACGGACGAGTTGCATGAGCTGCTCGCGCCATTTCCCACCGATTATATGCAGGGCTACCCGGTAGGTCTGGGCGTAAACAATCCGGGCGTGGACGAGCCGCGCCTCATCGCCCGCGATTAGCCACAGCCGCGCACGAGCGCCGTAGCGCCTCCCTTGCGTCAACGGGGCGTCGGGTTTTGAACGAGGACACGGCGGCTGCTTTGACTCTGACAGCGCGCGGCTGTCGTTTTACAGAGGGCGTGCGGCGGCGGCACTTCCGCACGGTCAGCCCGCGCCTCAACGAGTTACAACTCGAGCATAACGCTCTCAATAGACAGTAGAGCAGGCGGCGAAGTAGCGCGACGGCGAGGACGAAAAGTATCAGCTCGCCCGCGCCGAACGAGCGGCAGTTCTCTACCACGGCAACCGACGCAGAAATTAGCGAATGCGGCGGTACGAACACAATCGACTTCTCCGGATGGAAATAGAGCGGCAAGACACCTCGGTGCTTGCCGCTCGCGTTTTGTTTGGCTTGTTAAAGGGCAGGTCGGATGGTGATGGCCGTCGCCCTAGCCGCCTTCATGCGACTGTAGTTTCCGGCCTGACATCCAGATCGTGAACCTCTTCGGTGGCTGAGACCGTTTCGGTTTCCCCTGCGGCCTCTTCAAACTCGGTGAGATCGCGGATTACATCTTGGTAACGCTCACCGTCTTCTTCGAGCGTGTCGGTAAGCGAGAGCGTCCCGCCGAGCGCATCCGACGTAGGCTCGTCTTCCTCAGCAATTCGATTCATGAAGTCATAGTCCTTTCGCTAGATTAAAGGTTTAAATACCGGCGGATTATAGAGCCGCCGCGCCGTGTGCAGCTTTAGCACGATGTAGATGCCCCTTCAAGCTGCTGCGCGTCACGCCCAGACGCTCAGCCGCGCCGCGCATCGTGCCGCCTGCCGCGTGGCGCGTAGCCTCGATGCTGCAACGCTTGGCGCGCGCAGCCCACTCCCTGAAAGTCTCGCCGCTGCGCAGGAGGCATACCTCCAACGGCAGGACGATGTCGCCCTCGCCGGCCATTGACCGTAAGACGCTCTGTAACGCCAGCGCGTAGTTCCGGAACGCCTGCTCCCCGTTGTCAGGATCGGCACCCGCGAGCGGAGCGGGAGGCGTAGTAAGCAACTCGCGGGCGCGTACCTTGTCGAGCGCGGCTGTGACCATCTCGACGCTGATCGGCTCGTCCTCATTCGCGTAACTGGTCAGTTCGTACATCAGGTTACGCAACACGCGGATGTTGCCGGGGTAGTCGAAGTCGCAGAGGAGTTCGACTGCCCCTCGCTCGATCAGGTACGGCACGCCCTTGTCCGGGCGTCCGGCGGCGCGCGCCGCCTCGCGCAGGTAATTGTCGATGAGTGCTGGGATGTCTTCGCGCCGCTCGCGCAGGGGGGCTATCTCGACCGTGAGCACGGCGAGGCGGCAGTATAAGTCCTCGCGGAACTCCCCCCGACGGATCATCTCCGGCAGCCGACGCGACGTGGCGGCGATGACCTGCACGTCGCACTGCACGTATGAGTTGGTGCCGAGCCGCTTGATCTGTTTCTCCTCAATCGCCCTCAGGAGCTTGTTCTGTACCGCCACGGGCACGTCGCCGATCTCGTCGAGGAACAGCGTGCCGCCCTCCGCCTCCTCGAACAGCCCTTTGTGCTCGCGGTCAGCGCCCGTGAAAGCGCCCTTGCGGTAGCCGAACAACTCGGCCTCGACGAGCTGTTCGGGCAGGTTCGCGCAGTTGAGTTCCATGAAGGGCCTGCCGGCGCGCGCGGACCGACGGTGAATCTGCCGCGCCGCCAGCGTCTTGCCTGTCCCGGTCTCACCCGTGATTAGGATGTTGAACGGGAAACGGGCGACGCGCTTGATGTCGGCCTCCAACTGGCGAGCTTTCTCACTAGCGAGGGGGCGGAATGTGAGCCTGCCGCCCTTTTCGGCGTGCGCCGACGGGACTTGAAACTGCCACAAGGGCCGCCCCGTCCCGGCGGGTCGCTGAGAAACTTTCGACTCATCTTCATGGGCGGCAACTGGGGGTGCGAAAGTCATGAAACACTACTCCGATGCAAGCAGGAGGATTGAATAACACGCACTCCTTCACTCAACCTTCATGCCAGCGGCGGGAATGTTTTCGGCGGGCGGGAGGCGGGATGATTTCCGCCTGAATTATGAAAGACTCTCCTGAATCGACATGGCGGGAGGTACTTGCCGTGCATGCGATCTGTTGTAATCCCGGCTTTACAGTGTTAAGGAGACTTTACAGTTAGCGATTACACCCACCCAGCAACATACCACCGCGCCATTACAGTTCAAGCGCGTCAAGGTGGTTAGCTTGATAAGATTCGGAGGGTTGCTCTGTCGGCGTATGTGTTGGCTGTGAAGGCTGATCGTCCGTGTTTGCGCTAGAGCTTGGCTTATTGAACGTCTCCCGCCCTGCTATTCGGTAAGGTGTCTTGCGGTGGTTCAGCTTCGCGTGTTCGAGGTTGTCGAAAATCCTGCGCGCGGAGGCGTAAGGCACGGGGAATTGGGTCTTCGGCTGAGGTACGAGCCGCGTGCCACGCCGACCGTTGTAGCCGACCACACGGAATAGTCCGTCATCTTCCGCGATCAACTCGATCTCATAGACCTTGTCGCTGCGCCCCTCGCGGTAGAACAGCTTGACCCTCTCGACCACTTCGCTCATGGCGTCACCTGCGCCGGTCGGCGGATGATTCGTTGGTTGGTCGAGCCGCGCCACTCGCCGGCGTTGCGGGAGAACTGCGCGACGAAGGGGCCGTCGATCAGGATGTCCGCGAGCGCGAGCGCCTCATGCACCGCCCGCTCTTCGCGCGCGCGCAGGGCCTCCAGCGTGTAGCCGGTGTAGAGGGTGACGTGCTGACCGCGATCCTTGAGTGCGCCCAGCAAAGCGGCTAGACCTTCGGGCTGAAGGAACGGCTCGCCGCCCAAGACCGTGACCCCGTCGCGCGGTTCTCCCTGCCCGTCCAGCAGTAGGTCAACGACCTCGCTCACCGTCAGCTCGATCCCGCCGTTAAGGTCGTGCGTCTCCGGCACGTAGCAGCCGGGGCAGCGCAACAGGCAGCCCGACAACTGCACGACGCTGCGGCGTCCCGGCCCTTCGACGACCGAGTTGTGATAGACGCGATAGACGCGGAGGGTCGGCTCTAACGGTTCGCTCTGGACTTTCGGAGAGTGGAGGGGCGGCACGCCTGCGGGGCGACCGCAGTTGACCGACTGTACTCCGCCCAAGAGGTCTGCGGTCAGGATCGCCGCATCCCTCGCGGTCAACCCTTCGACTGTCAACTCTCCAGTCTCTTCGTCGATGATCCAGGTGGCTTCCGCCATGCGACTCGACCGCCTCTCTTTCGGGATTCAGCCGCCAGTCCGCTTGCCGCCTAACTCTTCTGATGCACTTGGCGGACTGTCTGCGGGCGGGCGTAATACTCCCTCGTGTTCTCCTCGCGCGCCGGAGCACCCACGAGATCGGTGACGAGCTTGGCGATGTCGGAGCACGCAGGCCCCTGCACGCCTTCGACCTGCAACTCCATCTCGCCTGTCTCTTCCTTGATGGTGAATTCGATTTCGGGCATGGTCTTCTCCTTAGAACCGGACTCTGATTTTCACGACGCCGCCGTTCACGGTGCGCTGCATGGTGCCGTTGACGCGCGCGGCGACTTGAGCGACCGCAAGCTCGTTGTAGGTCGCACGCAGGCGCGGCAGGAACTTCCCGCCGAGCGCGCGCTCCTTGTCTAGATCGTCCAGCACGGGCGCGAGGCCGCCGCCCTCGACGCGCGTGAAGCCGATGTCGCCGAAGCCGTTGCCCACCGTGCCGCGCGGCACGATCACGTCCGCCCTCGTCTCGTCCTGCTCCGCCCAGTAGCGCCCCATCGGGAGGTTCTCGCCCTGCCTGATCTGCGTGCAGCCGATCTGTTCGAGCGCGCTGACGAGGAGTGCGGGGTCTTTGAAGACCACTTCGGTGAAAGCCAGATACTTGCTCATCTCAATCGCCCTTTCTGTCTGTGTGACGTCGCCTGCCTCGCGCCTACATCTCCAACGCGCGGTCGCCGGCGGTAATGTCGGTGATGGGCGCGACCGAGTCGCCGCCCGCGTCAATCGCCATGTGCTCTCGCGCCCAGTTGCGTAATGACTCGACCTGCTCGCGCTTCACCACGCTCGTCGGCTGGATCTGCCGGGCGCGCATGACTATGTCGCGCGTCTCGACCTCGCGCTCGCCGTCCATGAAAGCGTGGAGCAGCCCCGTCTTGACCGCCGCTTCGATCTCCGCCCCGGAGAAGTCGGGCGTTGCGTCCGCCAACTCGTCAAGGTTGAAGTCGTCGGGGTTGCGGTTACGTTTGCGTAGGTGGACGGCGAAGATTTCGCGGCGATCCTCCTCGGTCGGAAGGTCAACGAAGACGATGTGCGAGAAGCGGCCCTGCCTGGTCTGTTCCGCCGCCAAGCCCCGCACGTCGTTCGCCGTGCCGATGACGAACACGTCCGACTGCTCCTGCATCCAGTTCAGCAGGTACGCGATGGTGCGCGCGGTCTCGCCGCCGTCCGTGCGCGAGGACGATTCGAGACCTCCGACTGCCTTCTCGAACTCAGAGATGCCCAAGATTCCCTTGAGCGTCGTGGCGATGGAGAGGGCGCGCTTGATGGTGATCGCCGACGAGCCGATGATGCCGCCCCCCTCGCCCATCACGCTGCCGAAGTCGAGGTCGAGGAGAGACTTGCCGAGTACGGACGAGGCGATCTTCTTCGTTAGGTCTTTGCCGCAGCCGGGCAGGCCGACCATCAGCAAGCCCTTCATCGGCTCGACGCCGTAGGCGCGCGCTGCCGGCGTGAAGGTCGCTGCGGCTTCGGTCAGGATGCGCCGCAGGTTGTGGTAGCCGCCGAGGCTGTCCTCCGGCTCTGCGTGCGTGTAGGTGAGCGCGCCCGTCCCCTTGATGACGGACTTCTTCTCGTCGAGGACGACGGGCAGCGCGTCAGCCGTCAGCCCGCCACCGCTGATGATGGCCTTCGCTAAGACGTTCTCGATGTCTGTCTCCGTCAGACCGAGTAGAGCTTGCACGAGCTGCTCGCGGGTGCGTTCGTCAACCGAGACGGTGACGCCGTTGCCTTCCAGCTTCTGCATCTGCACGTCGAGCATGATGGTCACTTCGCGCTCGTCGGGCAGCGGCAGTTCAATCGCCTTCACCTCTTTTTCCAGCGCCGGGATGTCGGGGAAGCTGCGCTCGACGAACAGGACAGTGGTGTGCTTCGCCTTGATCTCCCACGCGAGTTCGCGCAGGCGGCGCACGAGTTGAGGTTCAATTTGTCCGTAAGGGGCGAGGTAGGGGCTGTAGTCGCACAGGACGAACAGACCCTTCTGCTGTTTGCCGATGTACTCAAGCACGCTGATGGGGTCTTGGGTGTTAGCAATGAGCACCTCATCTTTGCCCCTAACCTCGCGCCCGACCGTCTGGCGCAGCCCCGTCGTGCGGCTCCAGATGTAGAGACCCTTGTCCTTCTCCTTGTGGCACTTGAGATTGGCGACCGCGTGCATCACGCGCCGGAAGCGTCCTTCCTCGTGCGTGTTCGCTGCGATGAGCGGGTAGCGAGCGCGGATCAGAACGTCGAGTTCCGTGACCAGCTTTTGCAGAGATTCATTTGACACTTTGTTGTGTGCTCCTCTCGTGCTGGCGCGAGCGTTGAAAAGTAAGAGGGGCGTTTTCGCATCTGGCGGAAGCGCCCCTCTTACTTTCGAGATACTTTGGCTGTTTACAGTTCGAGCGCGGTCATGCGGCTCGGCTGCGTGAGCGCCTGCGCATCGCGGTAGGTAAGCTCGATAATGTCGTCGAGCACCGCTTTGACGTGGCTGCTCTCTGCCATCCGCTTCTTTCTACCAACGGGCTTGGCGGCCAGCGTTTCGAGACTGACGACGAGCCGCTCCAACTCGTCGTCCGACTGGAAGTTCATGAGCCTGAACCAGCGCGCCATGTTTCGCGCCTTCTTCGCCGTCGCGCCCGGCAGGTACTCTTTCTGCGCCAAAGCCTCATGCATCTTGACCGCCGACTCGTAAACCTGCGCCCGGAGCTGCGCCGCGCCCTCCTGCAAAGGACTTAGCGTCTCCTGCAACTTCTCGCGCGCGGCTTCGAGCTTGAGCTGTCGGATACGCTCCTTGACGGCCTGCTCCCGCTCCAACTCCTCCCGCTCGGCGAATAGCCTGAGCCTCGCGCTCTCCTGCTCGGCCCAGAGCTGCTGCTGGACGACGGCAGCGGCGGCCCGCTCCTCGCCACGCTCGCGTTCGCGTATTGCCTCGGCGCGCTCAATGCGGTGACGTTCTTCAAGCGCGCGCCGCTGCTCACTTAGCATCTCGCTCCCCAAGAGAATCACGCCCACCTGATAGCGGAGCGACAGCTTGTCGCGCAGTTCTTCCTCGCCGGGGAGAGCGTCCAAGACGCCGTTAATAATGCGCTCGCGGAAACTGCCATCAACGACCGTACCCGTAGCGAGCAGTCGCTGCGCCGAGTCATCGGCTAATGCGGTGAAGGTCTCCAACACCTCCGCACGGATGGCGTCGTAGTTATCCAGCGCGGCCTTCTTGGCTTCGTTCAGGTTGCCGACCGCACGCTCGAAGGCTGACTCGAACTCCGAGAATGCGCGCCAGGGAATCCAGCGATAGGCGGGCGTCTCAAACAGCGTCTCGGTCAGACGGAATTGATAGCTGTATTTGTGAAGGGCTTGGTGCGCTTGCGTGGCGGGCGTGAGCAGTGGTCGGCGGAAGCGGTTCGGCAGCACACCGCAGCGCGGCGGGTGGAAGGCGACATCGGTCTCTTGCGGCAGGCGAATGCCCAGAGCCTGCCAGTCGATGCGGCGGTCGAGCATCCCGAAGCCGCTCGCGTCCACGTTGACGAAGACGCCTTCCTCATCGAGCGCGGACAGGTCGAACGGCAGGCGCTCAATCTCCGCCTCCTGCTTACCCGTGCGCGTGGCAGCTCGCCGCGCCCGGTGCTCGGCGATATGCGCCACCTTGCCCTGCCGACTTCTGCGTGATTTGTTGACTCTTGCGGCGTTGGAACTCATAGGGCTGTACCCCCGGAGGAAAGATTAGCGGTGCGTGAGTTCATCGAAGAATGCGTCCCGGTCAGATTTCTCACGCTGCTTCACTTTCACTGCCGACCGCTTCCGTTTCCGACGCAGAATCGTCTTGCACCGTGCGGACATCTGCGTCGGCTTCAACCAGATGGCCGGCGAAGACTGACGCGATTACCGCCGCGCCGCCCGTCTCCATCAACACCTGATCGCGTGCGGCCTGTGCGTCGGAGGCGTAGCAGTGAACGATCAGTTTTCCTGAGCCGTCACAAAAGACCGCACTCACGGTGAAAGGGTCGAACCCGCACCGCGCCTGCTCGTCGTTTTTGTCGTTTTGCATGAGTGGCCTCGCTCGTCTGTTTTCTTCCCGCCCGACAGGCGAAAGCCGCTCGACTCCCTTCAAGGAAATCGAGCGGCTTTCTGACCCTGTCTGATTTTGTTTACGCGGCTTGGGGCAGCGCCTCCGGCTCTTCCCGCCCCGCAGCCTCGGCTTCAACGTCGGGGGCTTTCGCCGCCGGCGCGGGCTGGACGGTGTCGCCCAGATTCATCGGCATGATTAGCGCGAAGGAGTTGTAGCCCGCCTCGCCGACGGGCAGAATCTGCACCACATCGCGCGCCGACTTGAACTCGAAGCTAATCGCGCCCGAGCCGACGACCGAGAGGTACTCGCTCAGGTAGCCGGCGTTCAGTCCGATCACGACCGGCTCGCCCTCGTATGCGATGTCGAGCGTCTCCTCCGCCGCGCCCTGCTCGTCTCCCTCGGAGAACACGCGCAGTTTCTTCGGCTTGAACTCCAGACAGATCGCGCGCGAGCGTTCGTCGGCCATCACTGAGACGCGACGGACAGCTTGCAGCAACTCCGCGCACTCGAACCGCACCTTGCGGTCGTTGCCCTTCGGCAGGATCATCTCATAGTTCGGGAACTGCCCGGCGAGCAGACGCGAGATGAGCATACGCGCGCCGATCTCGAAGTAGATGTGGTTCTCGTCAACGGAAATCCCGACCGCGCCCTCATGCGCCGCCGCCAGATTCGAGACCGCCGCGAGCGCTTTCTTCGGGATCAGGCAGTCGAGTTCCTTCGAGCCGGTGACGGACTTATTGTCTATGAGCGAGAGGCGATGTCCATCGGTCGTCACCATGCGGACGCCCTTCTTCCGAAGGATAAACTTCGCGCCAGCGAGTGCGTAGCGCGACTCGTCCTGCGTGATGGAGAAGCGCGTGCGCTCGATCATCTGGCGCACCACGTCGGCGGGGAGCTGGACTGCTGACTCCTTGAACTTGGGCAGCTCGGGCAGGTCTTTCGGGTCTAGTCCCGCGATGCGGAAGTGCGCGCGCTCACACGTCAATTCGGTGCGGTCGTTCGCCTTCGTCTCGATCTGAATGGGCGCGTCGGGCAGGTTCTTAACGATCTCCAGCAGCTTCCGCGCTGGCAGCGCACACGCCCCGGCCTTCTGTACAGTGCATTCGGTCTCGCAGGTCAGCGTCTGATCAAGGTCAGTACCCGTGAGTCGGACGACGCGCTTACCGCTGGCCTCGATGCGGACATGCGCAAGCGCTGGTGTCAGACTTTTCTTCTCGATGACGCTCTGCTGGATGTACGCGAGTTCGCGCAAGAGAGCCTGCTTTTCAATGGTGAACCTCATCTCTTGTTTTCCTTCTTTAACAGGATATGTTGTCAGCCGTGGATTGTTTCCATCAGCTCACTAATATGCCTACCGCTTTTTCTTTGTATCGGTCAGGGATGCTTGAGAGGATGTGATGAGTAATAAAGTCAAAGCACATGGTTTAATTTCAGGATACTCTTAACGGAAGGGGAACTTATGATTGCTGCGGAATCTGCGCTATCTATGGATGGCTCGAATAACTCGCTGATGATTGGCATTGAGTCTGAGAGCATTCCACAAATGTCTCTCATCTAGTCACGCGCTCTATCAACAACTATTGTTAATCCCCAATATCATCGTAGGCATGATAAATAATTTGGTCTACAATACAGCAGGTTAACCCTATGTTTCTGACGCGGTAGTTGTAAACAAGCTCTGCATTTACGAACAGCAGAATCTATGAGTACCTCATCGAATTTTTCTAAAAAACGACCAGCGGCTTTTACACTTTGTTTAATAAGTAGTTTCTTTTTAGCGGTAGTACTAGCAATAGACAATTTCAATGCACGGCTTATTGGGCAACCTGCTGCTTTATTGCTAAATAGTGAATCAGGCTCATCAAAGTTTCTTGCCGCATTAGTTTATCTTCCTTTAGGTGGCTTAATTGGTATAGTCACACAGTTCTTTTTTGCCAAATTCGTTGGTCGCAAAATCAATCCTGACTTTACCGGTCTTAGATGGTATTCATTCAAAAGTCACCGATTTGCATTGCTAGCAGGATTTGCTGGAGCTGGCTCTACCGCATTCTATTTATGGGGAAGTCAAGAGGTCGATCCTAGTGTCATCACAGTTTTAGGCAACGTCTCCATCATGTACGTAATAGCCTATGAGGTGATAAAAAAGGAGGCCACGCTACATCAGTTATTGTTCCCGTCATTTCTTATCTTTCTCGGTTCGCTGCTTGTTCCATTAAAAGATTTTCATGGCTTAAAAGACCTTTCAAGTCTCAATACCATCATTTCAGTTTTGTTTATTCTTGTGGTTGGCAGAGGAATCACTTACGCATCAGGAAGTATATTTGAACAGCGTGGCATTCGGCGACACACAATGGAAGTTGTCAATTTTGCTTTCTGGCGCTTTGTTTGGCTGGCGTTTTTTGGAACTCTCCTTGCCCTTTCATTCACGATTATGACGGGCCAGCTAGCTTTATGGTGGCAGATACTGCGAACTGTGTTTTGGTCAGTCCTCCCGTTAATTATAGTGTTGATGCTTTGTGCCTTCATTGCTAATACTACTTCAGCCGCCGCTCGCCAGTCGGCATCTGCATCTACTGTCGCCCTCTTATTATCAATGAGCGCGATTTTAAGTTTTCCCATCACTCTCATAGCTCACGCCGTAAAACCTAATATTTTCGGCAAGCTACCTGAAGTATGGTGGCTGTGGCTGCTACGGATTGTTGGCACTATATTGGTGATTAGCGGGGCTATTAGACTTAGATACCAAGAAGAAGCCAATCTACGTCAAATAGCTACTGCTCACTCCGACATGGAGAGTACGTGATGAGGTCTCAGTCTGATCCTCAAGAAACACATACATATAATTATTTAGAATAGAACTTAGTTATTGTGGGATGAATATAAGTGTCAACGTGACCAATACTGAAAAGTTGCGTGGGAGGAACACAATGAAGTTCTGTCCGATGCCTCAACATGAGATTAAAAATAAGCTTAAAATAGCTTCCTTAAGATGACTTATTGACTGGCTGGCTAATCTGATATGTGACCCTATTCACGTTCAAATTCCAGAATGAGGTTAACCATATTTCTTCTTCTGGAGACTGAATTTCCCGGCTCTCTTCTAAAACCCTAATGTTGGAACATATTTCGAAGATCACATAGCCAAAAAGAAATAGCCCCACTTCATCAAACCATTTCTCCACATAATCAATGATTCGCAGGATGTCACCATTAGTTATATGTGTCAGGAGTCTAGCGTCATTATTCGCTTCGGTAATGCGTGTGATAATACTTTTATCCGTGACGGTGGCCCCATACTGGCCACGTTTGTGTCCTGTTACCCTTAGGAAGTTCTTTATAATGTCCACTACATCTTGAGTCGCCATGTCTTGCAAATTGAGTTTGTTTATTATTGTGCTCACGTCTGGCAGGAACATGATTCGTACTACCTGTGTGCGCTCTTCAATCGGGATCCCTGGCTGCCTACTACTATTAAAGACACCATCTACCTCGTATAAAGAGTACCCCCAATAGAATTGTTCCATACGCTCGATATATTCATCAGAATAGTTACTCCACTGCGGATGGTAAGCCAAGACAGATTGAATGAGAGGTCTTTTCACCGAATCCAAGAAGTGCTCTTTGACTTTCTTTATATCGAAGCCATTGGTGAGTGTTTCATACAGTGTCGCTTGATATTTAACCTTCTTTGGCAGGTAGAGTTCTACGTAAATGCCCGGCTCTGAAAAGCCGCTAGACCTGTACGGGATGGGCGGAATATTATCCATCAATTATTGCTGCTTCAGGCTAGGGAAACGAGCCAACCGCCGAAACTTGCCGCACATTTTAATTGATGTCCAAGACTCCAGTTAAGAACGCTCTCGACATAATGTAAAAGAGATGGACCTTTGTTGACTAAAAGTGGCCGTTTCAAGGAAAGATCAGTTCGTGGATGGCGCGCACTTCCGACACCATTTGCATAAATTGGTCAGGAGTGAGTTCCTGCACGTTGTTCAATCTAGTTGATGTTGGTTCGTTCACTTCAACCATCAGTCCATCAATACCAACTGCCACGCTCGCGCGTGCCAAGGGAGTAACCAAATAGTTTTTGCCTGCCCCGTGAGAGGAATCTACGATTAGGGGAAGGTGAGAGATACTCCGCACAGCCGGTACTACTGCTAAATCAAGCGTTTCATTGTTATAATCAGAGAAAGTACGCACGCCACGTTCACATAATATTACATTATAATTGCCTTCAATCATCACGTACTCAGCAGCGAGTAACCACTCATCAATGGTCGCGCCTAAGCCGCGTTTGATCAGGACTGGAAGACGTGAACGGCCTGCGCGACGTAAGAGCGAAAAGTTCTGCATGTTACGCGCGCCAATTTGAATAATATCCGCATAGCGTTCAACTAATCCAACGCTATGCTCATCGACTACTTCCGTGACAATGTTCAATCCATATCTTTCTCGCACTTCCGCTAAAATTTGCAGTCCTTCTTCGCCCAATCCCTGAAATGCAGTAGGCGGCGTGCGTGGTTTAAAGACCCCACCACGAAAAAACTGCGCTCCGCTATTGCGGATGACTTCAGCTACTGCAAATGTTTGCTCACGGGTTTCTACTGCACAAGGCCCAGCAATGATCGCAAGATCGTGATCTCCGATGCTTGCATCACCTACTCGCACGACGGTCTTTTCCGGTTTCAGATCGAGCGTGGTTAGTTTATATGGCTTGCTCACGCGAATCGCCTCGGCGACTCCATGCATGTTTTCGAAGTGTGAGCTATCGATGGCATCCCTATTACCTGTGATACCAATTGCTGTTCGTGTCGGACCCGGCATTACATGGGCCTTGAAGCCTAATTCTGTGATGACGCGCACTACCTCCTCAATGTCGCGGCTGGTGGCGTCAGCTTTCATAACGACTAACATACCATTACTCTCAGATTAAGTTTGGGCATAGTTGTAAAGAATCTCCACATGCGATTTCTCACATTCTATCATTCCGCCGACCCGGTCGTTGCCTTCAATAACAAAATACTCATTGGGACTATGATGTCGCCCTCCATGTCCAAGCCCGCCAAGACACATCGGCAAGTTCAGTGGAGGCCGATTAAATAAATACTTAGGCTCGCTGCCAGCCGAGTGTGGTCTAATTCTGACGGGCACATTATGTGCAGCGTAGGTCTCCAATACTGCTTGCACTACTGGCTCATTAACACTTGTTTTAGCCCATGTGTATCCGATGTAATCTTTATCTTTTACTCTACTGCTTTCGGGGGCCTTGATCGTAATGGCTGAAAATCCTCTTTTTTGTAGATGGGCGCGCACTTTGCCCATCACAGTTTCGGGTTCTTGATTTGGGACTAATCTGATATTCACTTTGCAGGCTGCTGTGCGCGGGATAACCGTTTTGGCCCCGGGGCCACTGTACCCGCTAGAAATTCCATTTATGTTCAAGTTATTTCCGTAAAAGAGACGATAGACAAGCTCTTCTTGACTTAGGCCCTCTGTCCAGTTGATGACATCATTTTCTTCAGCAAACTCTTTTAAAAAGTCGGCATCCTCAGCCAGCCTCTTTATCAAGTCTAAGTCCTCCGCCCAAGGCTGAATGTCCATAGCAAGGTCTTCGATGGCGGGGGTTAGTCCATCAGGTTCAAACATCGAAGAGATAGCTTGTATTAAATGCACGAGCGGACTATCTAAAATAGGCCGAAGACTGCTGTGAACATCGCGCCGCGCGCCCTTCCCCAATGCTTCACTGGTGCATTCCATATCAAAATAAATATTGCCCTTATACCCTAAAGAAAGACTGACCTTCCCTTCTTGATTCTGAGTTGCCTCCAAGTCCAGCACAGCGTCAGCTACTTTGAGCCTGTGTTCGTACTTTTGAATGATCTGGCCGAGGTGCGGGCTACCGAGTTCTTCTTCCCCTTCGGCCACGAACATGATATTGACTGGCGGCTTCCCCTCAACGGCGATGATAGATTCCAGCGCATTAAGCCAAGCGCGATAGGGGCCTTTACTGTTGTAGGCCCCACGAGCGACTATCACCGAAGCGAAACTTGGCAGGCCAATCAACTTGCCGTCAACGAGATTTGCGTCGAACGGAGGTGACACCCAGCCTTCATCTTCTTGGACAGGCATCGTGTCATACATGCAGTAGTTGATAATTGTCTTCTCGGCTCCGGCATCATAGTAAGCCCAGACACCCGGATGTCCGTCTGTCTCTACCAACTCCGCCTCTACGCAGCCTAAGTCTTGGTAATATTGCCGTAGTAACTCAGCGCACTTCTGAACCTCGCCTGCCGCGCCATCGCTTACGCTCGGCTGCCGGAGGAATTCTTGAATTTTAGAAATATGCTCGGTTTTGTGAGCGTCGATGTAATTATAGATGGATCGCAGGCCTGCCATTATCATTCAGTTCCTTCCTCATCAACGCTACGATGAGTGTTAGGCGCAAACGGCTGACAATGAAAATAAACCTTACGTTCGTCCAGCCATCTTTCCTTTCTTAGAGGAGACGAGCTTGACTGGATTGATAACCAGATTCCAAAATGATGTGACCCAAATTTCATCTTCGGCCTGATTCCAACTCATTTTTCGTTCCGAACATAAACGCGTTATCTGTTCACAAATTTCATATACAAGATAGCCAAAGACGAAGATGCCAACGTGGTCAGACCATTTCTCTATGTATTCAACGACTTCGAGTTGAAGAGGTGTCAATTCCCTTTCAACCTTAAAAATTCTTCTGCTTTCAGGAGCCCTGAGATAGTCTTTTGCGATTCTGCTTATGACTCTCCTGTTTTTCTCGCCAGGGTTCTTCAAGAAGAACTCACGCAAATCCGGCCTGAACATGATTCGTATGATTTGAGTTCTTTCCGCTTGAATTCCATTCTCTTCGCTAAAAAACACACCATCAACTTCGTAGAGGGAGTATCCAAAGAACACAGGCGGCAATTGGTCGATCTCATCTTCCAAATAACGGACGCTGTCCATGAAGCGCCTCAAAAGCTTCCTAATTCCCGGCTTTTTCTCTGGCTTCTTAAAGTGAGATCTAACCTTCTTTATGTAGAAACCTTCTGTGAGCGTGTCGTACAACGTACCTTGAAAGTTGGCTTTCTTAGGCAGATATATTTCTACAAAAATGCCAGGATCGGAAGGCTTGAACTCATAAGGAGGCTTGCTAAGCTTCTTCACAATTACTGTTCTCTAGAGGGGAAGTCCATACTGCACTATTGGCCCTTAACAGAATAGTTGTGCCTTTAGTTGCTCAGAGACTGGTGACTACGCGAAAGTAGTCCTGCTTATGCGAGAGAGTATAAATATCAAGAAGAGATTGGCAGGGGCACCAAGACTCGAACTCGGACCTTCGGTTTTGGAGACCGACGTGCTAACCATTAACACCATGCCCCCTTTTTATGCACATCACTTTTGCCTGTTTGTAGTAATGTGCTAACTAATAACGTTCTCTGAACACGTAATCTTCGCTACGCTTTACCTTCATCCGACTTTTCACGCCTCTTGTTAACTTGATAATGATAATCTAAGTCATCTTTTATCTCCTTCGGTATATCGGGAAGCATATTACGCATGCTTCGTGAAATAAAAAAAGTTGAAATTCGGTCAAGCTCAGGAAAAAATTTATACTTCAGTGTTCCTATCAAGTAACGATAACCAAACTCCGCTCCGGCTGTTCCCGGCTTTGTACCAATCATTCTCAATATCATAGAGGAATGCCAGTTTCTCCAAATGGAAAACAACTCATCCATTTCTTTCAAACTCTCTAGCAATTCGTGTGGATGCTGTAGAATAGGCTCGTCACGATATAGATGGATGAACAATGCGGCCAAGAACGCATCCTGTGACAGCCCTTCACGATCTTCGTGCTGCAAATCATTATTTATCGACTCCAAGAATTTATCGTAACCGTTTTCACCTTCCTTTTCGAAAATGCCTTGAATTAGCTCGATAGTATCATTAATTGATTTTTCTTGAATTGTTTTTTCCTCCACCTTTTGGATAGCTTTAATGCGATCCTTGAACCAATCTCCATAAATATCGCGTTTAATAAAAGGCGTCCTTTCAAGCCACCCTTCGACATAATCAAATAGAGATTTGTTTTTATTTGCCTCTTCCAACTCTTGGATATGCTTTAGAGCAAGTGGATTCCCCCCGTATTTTGTTTCGCCCGTCCCATCGTATGTCCTAATGCCCATCTCATCGTATGTCCTAGTCGGGTCGAATCTTTTCTCCTTTCCCCGCTCCAATTTAAGCCCTAGCTTTACTTCAATTAGATGAAACTGAAGACTGTCGTATCCAGAAGCAGGTATTAAAAGGTGCCTGAAATCTAAAAAATCTAAAGGTGTTAAAGTTTCTATAGCTTTGATTTGTGCGACCAAGAGTTTTTGAATCTCAATGATTCTATTCAGCCTTGAAACAATAATTCCTATGTCGCTTTCGTTAAGCCCTTTTTCCTCATTATCTTTAAACTTTTTCATAACCCAGTCTAATTCAAATAGAATTGCTTTAAACCACAATTCATAGACTTGATGGACAATAATAAAAAACATTTCATGATGTGATGGTTCTTCCTCTGTGCCCAGCTTACTTATTTGAGATTGACTGTCGAGCAGCTTATCTAGTTGCATGTAATCATAATACTTCGGTTTTTGATTCATCGTATTTCCTCCTGCTGCCTACCTTCAATCGAAGTGATTGATCTAAGCAAAGAATAGATGCATGAGAGTTTCACCAATTATGCTCCGTTCTCATAGGTTACATGCATAAGCATGATGGTCAACGGAAAACCTTCAATTTCCACTAGCGCAGTACCTAGAGTTAGCATACATGTATTTTTCTAAGACTTTTCTCGTCAATACCTTCATATGAGACTACCAGACGGCCTTTCAAGTTCCTCAATTCGCTTATTCAGATATTCCCATTTTATATTTTTCACGTCCGATCTTACGTGTAAGGATTTGTAGCTTAAGTATTCAAAGTAATCCAAGAAGAATTTGACCATACTTTCGTGCCTAATAGATATAGTGGGGTGATCGAAGCTTGTATCATATCCACCTCCAAGACAAACTTCATCTTTATCAATAATCATAATTCCAATTGTCTTAATCTCTCCGACTGTAATTTCCTGCACGAAATGTATAAAGTATTTGTGCTGCTCATATTCCTTAAGATCTTCTTTGATCCATCTAAATACGTCTATGTTGCTGGAGTCTGAGATAATTCGGGTAAACCTTCCACCTCGTCTTACGAACGTATCTAATATTTCAGAATAACGTCGTCCTTCTCGTTTGCCAGATGTGCCCGATGACATATGAATAACTTTTACTTCGTGCGCTTTCTTGAACCTATTCGCAAGGTAATTATCGAAATCCTCACCAGAGGTAAATGATTGAAATAAGAAATTATCGGGAATTTTCCCCCGTATATTTTTAACATCCCTTCGTATGAGGTAAATATGCAGAAAAATGGCGGTGATGGCCACAGGGATTAAGTAATTATAGGCTGTATCTGCTAGCCCTGGTTTAAATACCCTAACAAGTGGAACTAATAGCGCAAGGAACACGATAACTATAGTAGCTCTCTCAATGAGAACATTATCTAAAATTGATTTACTGTATTCGGCTGCCATATATCACCTGCCACTTTTACGCTTACTACTAAATTGAAATGTTGAGAGCGAAGCGTGTCCAATCGATGCCGGAATAATGCGCGGGCGCTTATATATCAAGCGATTGGGTGACAAGCCTTGTTAACTCTGTGTGGCACTACCCAATCCAACTGAGAGTTGGGGTATCTTCTAAATCTCGGTACGCTACCAAAGCCGGAAACAACTGGATAAGGTTGTTTCGCATATGTCCTAAGTAAGGAATACCGCCCCCACCTGTTCCTTCAAGAGGTTTCTGTGCACCAATAGCTTGAGCATGTTCAGCTAGGTCGTGAATTCTATCCGACGCAAGTCTTAGGTGAAGTGAAAAGAAGCTTTCTTCTTGCTTCCCATGAAGAGCAGAATCAGACGACACCAAACGATTCAAGACTTGAGCCAAGGCTCCCCTCGGGGCCATATAATGTAAGTAAAAAGCTCCGGCGCGAGCTTTATTCAAAGATTCACGGCGTGCATTTTCAACTCGGACGGCGGATTCCATGTCTTCGCGGAAGGTTGTTTCCGCAGCTCTGTCCTTTTCATCAGCATCTGCTGGTTTTACACCTAAATTCTCCTGTTGACTGCGGTGTGCGGTTAAGATTCGTCGTAATCCATTAACTGCCTGTTCCATTTCATCTTCAGTAATTAAACGTATACTGGAGATGTCTGGTGACTCGTTACTGAACTTTGATAAGCGGTCTAAGATTTGATGGGCGTATTCATCTAATTTAGCGGCATGTATCAACGGAGAATCCTCCGGCGGGTCGGCAATTAAAGAACCATCGCGCAAGATGGTTGAACCTACAACAGTCACTAATGTTTGATCACTCTTTTCACCGTAGTTTCTTTGATACTCTTCCGCTGGAAACAACCTCACGGAGAGCAGATTGCCTTTACCCAAAGCGCGCTGAATAAGACGAAACTGTGCTGTTTGAAACCCGCTTGCGGGCGGCAGATAATTGCGAAACTTATAGAATTCTAAGCTACTGAAAGATTCGTCATTATTTTCTGTTTTAGCCAGATAGCCAACGAACGATGGGAGCAGTGTTTTACTACTGTGCTTAATTCGGCTTGATGCGGTGAGTGCAGGTTGCCAAAAGTCTTCTTTGCCTGTCGGGACAGTACAGAGGTTAAGAAACTGTCCATCGTTATTAGCCATCAAATGCTTCAAGGTATCGGCTATAACAGCGAAATCGAAGATCATCATTTTAAACACCAGCTCGAATAGCTGGTGCGTAATGATGAATACACGCTCATCCGGGGTTTCTGAACTTGGCGTTTGGCACGTAAGGAGCTTGTCTAATCCTAGATATGTGCTGTAGTCGAGCAGTAATCGCCCATCTGACGTAAGCGGATTGACTTCTTTTAACCCTCCTACCCCGCCTTTGATTTTATTGCCGCGTTGGCTCGGGTCTATTGAAAACTTCCACCAATTAGCTTCAGGGTTCTCGTCCATAGCAATCCTTCTAAATCCGGCACCCAATTTCAGCCACTGTGGTTGATTTACCTGCACAAAACATCCGAATGCGTGTGCTATCCTTGTCACAAGTTGCCCCGTTCAGAGTAGTGCCGACTCAACGCAAACTCCTGCCCTCCCCTTTCTTAAACGCCACGCTTATTCGGCACCGCCCTCAGTTCTCGAAACTTAAATCTGAACGCGCTTACTCATCGTCGTGACACCACGCACAGGCTTCAACGCGATTTTTAGTCTGATTCCAACGCCAACTCACAGGAAAGCCTGAATGATCTTTCTTTGAGAATTCCTTCTTATAGACGAAGGAAACTACTAGGTTGTTCTCATATTGAACCTTGTCGTCAGGCAACAAGTCGGCAGTGCCATCCTGATGAATATGAGGTAGGGCAACGCCTAAGTTATACCCAGAGAGTTCTTTGATGATCTCTTGAACCCTCGGATGTTGAATTGCTGAAATCGCGCCGGCCATTGCGGGCGTGATTTTTTGCGTCTCCATGATTTTGCTCCTTCATGTAGTGTTTAGACGCTTGGCACCCTTAACTGTGTGCCGGCAGACCTACCATCTCGCGCACTTGTTTTAGCGTCTCCCGCGCTAACTCACGCGCGCGCGCAGACGATTCTCGTACTTGCCGACTAATTGACTCGATGTCGCCCTCGATCTCTGCCCGCTTGGCGCGAAAGCCGCTGGTCAGTTCGACCAAAGCATTAGCGACTTCCTCTTTAAGACGGCTGTACTGACGGCTGCCAGCCTCGTAGTCCTTCATTAGCCCAGCCGCCACATCCTGCTTCCCGCTCGCCTTGAGAATCTCAAACAGACTTTCGACGCCGGGACTCATCTTTACTCCTGGGGGCAGAATCCCACTATCGGTTACTGCGGCGCGAACTTTGGCGCGAATACTGTCTTCAGCTTCAAACAAACCGATGTAGTGCTTCGAGCCGAGGCTCTTGCTCATCTTTTGGTCAGGATCAGCTAGCGAGAGGATTTTCGGCGTTTCGGTTGTCAACATCTGAGGTGCGCGGAAGTACTCCCCGAATTGACTGTTGAAGCGCTTTACGATGTCCCGCGCTAACTCCAAGTGCTTTTCTTGATCCTTACCAACAGGAACGTACTCGGCGCGATAGATAAGAATATCGGCAGCTTGAAGCACAGGGTAGGTGAACAAACCAGCAGAAATGAATTTATCTGCTGTTTGATGCTCTAATTGCTCAGATTTCTCTTTGAACTGCGGTTGCCCGGCCAGCCAGTTATAAGAGCAAACGCAGTCAAATATCCAGCATAGCTCTGTGTGCTCTGGGACGAGTGATTGAATGAAGAGTATCGACTTTTCAAAGTCAATCCCACATGCCAGCAAATCAATCACCATTTGTTCGGTGTACTCTCGGAGATGTTCCGGCTTATAAGGCATCGTCATAGCGTGTAGATCAACGATCCCATAAATACAATCATAATCGTCTTGGAGCTTAACCCAGTTTGCGATCGCCCCGAAGTAGTTGCCGATGTGTAGCTCACCACTTGGCTGAATGCAGGACAGAACGGTGCTTTTTGACATACAGTTCTACCTCTCCGGAATATGAGGGGAGCAGATTTTATCACTAAAGCCGCAGATGGCAAGGATAATTTTTTGGACTGCGATCCTAGTTGGAAGGTAGGTCAGGTTCGAGATTTGAGATAACTTGGTATGTTGCTTGCGGATTGATGATGCCTCTTATAAATCTTCTTTCATTGTTGCTCTCACGATATGTGCTGGTGCGGCTTTGAATCCTGCTGCGTAAAGTAACTGCCATAACATAATGTAAGCGCTACTTTCACGGGCTGACCAGCGCAGGGCAATGTCTTGTAAACCCCGACTGCTGCGCCTGTTGGCTTCAGCGTGAGATTGATGAACGTCGAAGAAGGCGCAGCCGTATGGCGAGACCTCGTGGATGCGACAGCGGTTCTGCTCGTCGAGAAAGACACAAGAGCCATCCTGTTTCCGTCGTGGCACGAGTGTAGGGATTTGGAAGACGTGCCCCGCCTGCATGACGGTCGCGCCGGGAGAAGCGAGCAAATATCTAAAGGCGAATTCGACGAGATTGGTGAAGCCGAGGTGCCGAGCGATGCGCCCTACGTCCGCGGGGATCAAGTAGCCGGGGATGTGGCGGCAGTTGTTGACGCATTCGACGCACGCGCACACAGTCCGCTCATAACCGAATTCAGCGCGCGCGGCTGAGACGTTACAAGGCGCAGAGATGGTGCTCGATTCGCTCATCGCCGCACTGCCTGCCGCTCGAATTTTTTATAGTTGACTAACAGTGCGGGGCTATGCGGCTTCACGAAAGAGAGCCTTTTGGGTAACATGCCCATGCCAGAGACGCATGAAGTTCTTCCGGCTCTTGCTTTCAACTGTGGCGGGAACTATCACCAACATCTCTTCGGCTATAGGTAAGGCGCTATCTACGCGGGGACGCAACAAGTAGATTCGCAGCACGCCGCCCTCAAAGCTCAACGGAAGCTTCATCTGTGCTGACAACTCTTCCAGCCTAAGCACCATCTCCCTTTGCGTGCCCTTAGCAAGTTCTTGAGTGCGCCGATGTGCCACGCCATTGCTTGTGCGTAGGCGTTGCACACGCATCAGCTTCCACTCGCTCCGGCTGAGAGTTTCGTTGGCGATCTCTAGCGCCGCCAGGTTGCCGTCCTCTTCGATCAGTTCTTCCACCGAGCGACGGCTGTAAAGCGTCATGCGCGGATTCAACGCCCGTGCAGTCCTCTCAAGCACAATGGCCTCCGCCGCCGCCTCTGGTTCTTCGCGGAAGCGTTCGATCACCTCGGGCTTGCCGTTGGAGAAAACACAGAAGCTGCAACAGCTTTTTTTCCACGCGACGCCGAAACGCGCGCGTAAGAAGTTGAAGCAGGTCTCGTCATTCCAACCCCATTGAATCAGCGGGTGCTCATTTGGCAACCCCACACCACTGTAATAGCGTTGCTCGCGCTCGACCCTGTAACCTTCGTCCGCATGAAAGCCGATGATCTGCCGGATATTCTCTTTGCCCAAATGTTGTTCGATCCATTGATTCAGAACCCAGCCTTTGAATTTCAAAGAGCACCTTCTTGTCCCACAGACGGTCGGCACAGTGCCGGCGCGCTTCAATTCGTCCGAGAGTTTATAGACTCCTTCGATATGAAGCTCATGTGGCTCTCTCGTGTCAGACAAAACTTGGATGCCATCGGCTTGGCGTGCGCCGCAGCGCGCCACTTGCACGTAGCGAATCGAGTTTGCGCGCAGGATCGGCAAGACATGGGCTTCGACTAGCAGTTTCGAGGATTTCCATTCGTCGCCGGTCATGGCTGTGAGCAGGATGAGTTGGTCAAGGTCGAAGTCGCGCGCCTTCTCATTCTCGATCAAGTTAACGGCTGCCGCAGTCGAGTGAGTGCCCAAGCCGTAACTAAGAATGACGGTGCGCTTCCCTCTTTTCCGTTGCATAACTCTTTCTCAGCCCCACAGGAAGCCCTCTTGCACAGACTGCTGTGACGTTCGGGCAGCTTTCTTGTTTGAAGCTTGCCGGCCATTTCGCCCGCCCTTCTTGGTTGGTGAGGGTTTGGTGCTGCTCGCCTTGTTAGGTGTACTCCAGAAACTCGGAGCGCCGTTGGCCCGATCTTCCTCGTCTGCTACAGGCTCGCTTGCGTCCGCCGGGATCGAAAGGAAGATATCCGTCTCTTCTTCCTTTGCTGTTTCACAAGCGTCGGCGGCGGCAAAGTCAAAGCTGAGTGTGCCGAAGGTGCTCCCATGCCCTTCCGCTCCAAACTCTGCATCATCGTCTGACACGCCCGGTTGCTCCTCGACGATGATCGGCCAGTCCTCAAGTCCAGTGAACGGGTTGCGTCGTACTCCGAGTTCATCAGTTGATGCTGCCTGGGCAGTGGCTGTTCCTTCCGACTCCGCCCAATTATTACCTTCGGCATTATCCGTTTCCGCCTCTCCCTCCTCAGCAGTGAAGGCGGTGATACTCTCGACCTCGATCCCCTCGGCCTGCAAAGCCGCACCCATTTCTTCGTATTCTTTGTGCAGGCGGCGATATTCGGCTGCGTGCGCCCAAGGCTTATCAACCTCCGTCCGGACGGTCGCGAGCCTCGTCCGCAGCATCTCCAGACCGGCGCGCGTCTGCTCAAGGCGGTCTTCGAGGTGGCGCAGTTGGTAATCAATCGACTGCGTAATGCCGACGTTGGACTCGCCGATCTGCGCGATGTAACACGTGCCATCGTCGGCGGCGCGCAGGTGAATCTCAGATTGGAAATTGAAGAGCGATGACGTTCCGACGAAACGACTGTTGCCGGAAACGTAAACGGAGATTTTGAAGCCGCGATATGTGCCGACTTCTTCGGTGAGGCTGCCGCGCCCCGCGCCGCGGCGTAGTTCGTCAAGCAATAGTTCGGCCAGATACCTGATGTGCGCTCCGGCACGTTCGCGTTTGTCAAAGCTGATCGCCTCCGCGTCGCCCAGTTTCTTTTTGAGCGTGATGCAGAACTTCTCTTCCTCAAGCGGCTGACGCGCCTTGACGGCTTGCTCGTGTCCTTCGAGTTCTGCCTCTTGCGCGGCGATTGATTGCGGGAGTTCTTCCAGATCGGCGCGCATCGCTGCGCGGTTGTTGTAATAAGCGGCGCGCAAGCGATCCAGTTTGACGAGCTTGACCTCAAGCTCAATGCGCCTCTGCACCATCGGGTTACCGGAAGCGATGGCTTTCACCTGCGCCACGGTCAAGACCATGTCGCCCACGTCTTCGGCGGTGCGTGCCGTGACCTCGCCCGCGAGAATCTGGCTAATGAAGCGCGCCTTCGCTTCGAGCGTTTGCAGCATGTAGCCGTCGAAGGAGCGTTCGGTGACGTAGTGGAACAGATAGACCTGATCGTAGATGTTCCCCTGTCGCAGGATGCGGCCTTCGCGCTGCTCCAATTCCGCCGGCTTCCAAGGTTCGTCAACGTGGTGGAGCGCGATCAGCCGCTTCTGGACGTTGACGCCCGTGCCGAGTTTGGAAGTCGAGCCGATGAGCACGCGCACGCGACCCGCGTTGACGGCCTTAAAGAGAGCGGCCTTCTTCGCCGGCGTGTCGGCTTCGTGGATGAAAGCTATTTCCGAGAGCGGAATCTCGTAACGTTCGTTGAGCTTCCGTTTGATCTCGTGATAGACGCCATTCTTGAGTGAGACTTCTTCGGCGGTTTCAACTTCAAACGTCTCAGCCGGATCGTCGCCGTCGTCCCTGATGGCAATGATGTCATCCGGCGTAGCGATCTCCAGCGCCCGCTCCAACCCTTCGTCCATCGTGGCGAAGCAGGACTCGACCGCCTCATCGATCATCTCGGCGCTGACGACTTCGGATTCGAGCGGGTTGACATCACGTTGAAGTTCGGTGCTCATCTTGGTTTCACCCAGTCGCAAGACAAACTGCGACTCAGAAAATGAAAAGAGCGAGGTGCGCTGCACACTCGCCCCAATGCCTGCCGCTTTCTTTTGTCGCTGGTGAGTTAGGAGTAAACCTTTATGCGGCTTCTTCCCAAGCCGAATCGCTGCTGTCTTTCGCGTCTCCAGTCCCGCCGCGCCCCTTCGGCGTCGCCAAGTCACAGAAGATCATCTGCGCGCCACGGTTTGTCGCGGAGCGTCGGTAGATGCGCCCGACGCGCTCGACGAGAGCGTCAATTTTGTTGTAAGGCAACTCGCCAAGCTCAGGTTTGACGAGCCGCATGTCGAGCGCGGCCTTTCTGCCCTCCGACGTGATCTTCAGCATGTTATCGACCGAAGGATGAACCTCGCGCGTGCGAACCCTTTCGCTGCGGCGCGAAAGCTCGCCGACGAAATCAATCAACTCCGCGCTCGCCGGAACGGAGACGATGATCGGGCTGCCTCCGACGACCGACGGGCGCGGCAGGTTCAGTTGCTCGGGCGTCCGCACGTCCAAGCAAAGCCGCCATAGCCGCGACAACTCCGGCAGATTGACGAACTTGTTGAAGCGCGTGTGGACGCGGAAGCCTGAGCCGTCCGGTTTCATCTCGACACCAGTGGTCGTCTCGGCGAAGGCTTGTGCCCAAGCGTCGAAGTGATCCATGCCGAGTTCGCGCAGAAGGTCGAGTTGCAGGTAGCGCATCATGATCCAGACTTCGCAGAGCGTGTTCGAGACGGGCGTGCCCGTGAGCGCGATGACGCGCCCGCCCTGCCCGATGAGCCATTGAATCTTTACGAACATGTCGAAGGCTTGCTGCGATTCGGTATTCGAGAGTCCCGCTATACGCGACATCTTCGTTGAGAAATAGAGGTTCTTATAGGCGTGGAATTCATCAACGAAGAGGGCTTCGACGCCGAGTTCCTCGAAGGTGATGGTCTGCGCGTCGTCGCGCCTGATCTCCGCGTTCTGCGTCTTCAGCTTCGCCTCAAAGCGTTTCAGCGTCTTCTCCAGTTGCTTGATCGAACGCTTGTTCTCGCGGCTGTCCTCCGACCGCAGCTCAGTGATGTGGTCGCGCAGCCGCTCGATCTCGTCGTTGATGAACTTGTTCGCCGTCTCCGGCTTCACGGGCAGCAGCTTAAAGCTGGGATGCGGCACGATGATCAAGTCCCAGTCGCCGGTGGCAATGCGGCTCAAAGTTTCTCCGCGCGTCTGCTTGGTGAAGTCTTTGGCGTCGGTCGTGAGCATCCGCAAGCCCGGATAAAGACGTTGCGCCTCTGCCGCCCACTGCGGGACGACATGCTTCGGCACGACGATCATGCTCTTGCGCGCAATCCCTAAACGTCGCAGTTCGTGCGCGGCGGCGACCGATGTTAAGGTCTTGCCTGCGCCGACGCAGTGACCGATCAGCGTGGTCTTCGACTGCAAGATGCGCCACACGGCGTCCTTCTGGTGCGGGCGCAGCTCAATCTCGGTGGACGCCCCCGGCAAGGTCAGGTGGCTACCGTCGTAGCGCCTCTCTCGCGTCGTGTTGAACTGCTCATTATAGAGACGGCACAACTCGCTCTCACGTCGCGCGACCTGCCAGACCCACTCCTGAAACTTCTCCTTCATGTCTTGGAGTTTGGCCTGCGCGGCGACGGTCTCGGTCTGGTTGACGACGCGAGTCTTCTCGTCAATCTGGTCATAGACGACCGTGCGGCGTAGGTTCAGTGCGTCTTCGAGGATGTCGAGCGCGTTGACTCTCTGCGTACCCCATGTTTGGCAGGCTTCGACAGACATGGCCGTATCCGACGAAGGCGGATCAACGACCCATTGCGCGGTCGGCTGGAGGTATCTGATCTTGCCGCGATAGCGCGGGACGAGGAAGCGCGCGAAGGCTTCAATCACTTCCACAGGAATCCACGCGGCTCCGAGACGAGCGGTGATTTCACCCGCCCCGAGCGGCGCGGGCTGCGCCGCCCTCAAAGCTTCGACGTTCTCCTTGAAAGCGTCATCAAGACGAGCCGCGGCTTCGGCCTCGATGAGCCGCGCGCGGACGTTGCCGGAGAGGTATTCATCGCGCGTGACCCAGTAGCCGCCGGGCGTCTGAAAGATGAGGCCGCGCAACTCATCTGTGACGGCAGACACGTCTTTCCTGCACAGCGCGGCGATACGCGCGAGGTCAGCCCTTCCGCATTCGTTGAGGCACAGGAGCAGCGCCTCGTGAGCATTATCAGCAGACGTTTTTTCGCTTACCGGACGAATCGTGCGCTTGGTAAAGAGTGGAGTTTTGCGGAACTGACCGCCCCACTTAGCTGGCTCTTCAAGTGCGCGCAGAAAAGCAAACAGCCCGTTGTCCCTGCGGAAAGCGTTCAGGTTCTGCTTCGAGTTGATGTAACCGTAGCGGACGCGGAAGCGGTCGTAGAGCCGATTCAATTCGGCTTGCGCTTCTGCCAACTCCTCGTCGCCGCCGCCTTCCATCTGCACTCGGATGACGTTCTTCGCGGCGGTGTAAATCTCTACCAAGTGTGTCGCCCGCGCCTGCTCGAAACCCGCCCGCGCGTCGCTCACCTCCGAGAGTTCCATCTGCAACGTGAGTTCGAGTCGCTCCCGTTCGGATTCGTCATGTCCGGCATTGACCTGTGTGCTTACTTGCTGCGCTTGCTCGGCATCTGTCTGCGACTCAGGGGCGAGTATGTTGGCGGGAAGAATGCGTGTGAGCGTCTGCGTTAGGCTGCCGGCCAAATCGCGCCCGTCCGGTTTGACCGTAAACTCGTTGCGCCCGTACATGCCGTGCTGCGCGACGACCGGCTGCCCCAGCATCAACTTCGGGTCGGCGATCATCAGGCGGTTGAGCATGATGCTCATGGGCGTCCCCGACTCGTGCAGGACGGTCGTGTCCTGCGACTCGACCCAAGCCTCGCGCCCTGCCGCTTCCTTGTCCGGCGCGGATCGCTTCTTCAGGATGAGGATGTCGGTGACGACTTGCGTGCCTGCGTTGGCGGTGAAGGCGTCGTTCGGCAGCCTGACCGCTGCCAACAGTTCCGCGTGCGTCGCGAGGTATGCGCGCAGGCGCGTGTCCTGCTTGTCGAGAGTGAAGCGTGAGGTGATGAAGGCGATGACACCGCCCGGTCGCGCGACGCGGAGCGACTTGGCGAAGTAGTAATCGTGGATCGCCGCGCGCAGATAAGTCTCCTTGAACGAGACGTCGCAGACCTTGTAGTTGCCGAACGGGACGTTCGAGATGACGAGGTCGAACCAGTCGGGCGGCAGGTTCGCCGACTCGAAACCCTCGGCGTACACGGTCGCGCTCGGGTAGAGCAGCTTGGTGATCCGCGCCGACAAAGGGTCCAACTCAACCGCAGCCCAGTCGCTACGCTCTTTCAGCTCTGGCGGCATCGCGCCGATGAAGTGGCCGATGCCCGCCGCCGGCTCCAGCACGCGCAGCCGTGCCCCGCTCTCGCGCCGGAAGCGGTGAAGCCCCATGTGCAGGAGACCGGCGTAGATCGCGCGGATTACCGGGATGGCGGTGTAGTGCGCGTTGAGACTCGAAGCGCGGAGTGTTTTTACCTCCTCATCGGAGAGCAATTCCCTAAGCTCCGCCGCCGGAGGCAACTGCGACGATGCCGCGCCGTTCGGGAAGGCACGCTTGATCAGCGCGGAATCGCCCCATCCAACATACTTCGACAGGATGGTCTGCTCGTGTAGCGTAGCCTCCGCCCGCTCTTCCGCCTCCAGTTCTTTCAGGATGCGGAGGGCCGCGAGGTTGTTCTCGTATTTAGTGACGGTCGTGCCTAAATCTTCGAGGTTGTTGGACTGAGCGAAAACGAAGTCTGTCATCTGGTCGGCCCTCTGCGCGCGGATTCTCGAAAGCGCACATTGCCGACCGCTTTATTTATCAATACTAAAGAGGCCCGCGGCTGAAGGGCAAAATGGTGAGGGTCGCGTAAACCGCCACTGTTGGGCATTCCGAGGAGAGTGTTGATTACTTAGCCTGAATGAAAACCAAGAGGAAGAGCCGCCGATTGCTGAAATCGGCGGCTCTTCCTCTTGGACTAAACCCTGCCAGTCTGTTGACATGAACACTAACACAGGTCTAATATCTATGCTGTTAGCGGTAAGACTAACACAATATATTGGAAGGAGCGTATGCTCTCTGAAGTTTTAATCCGATTGCTCCAAAAATACCACCTTTCTCAGCGAAAGCTTGCTGCCAAAGCTGGTATCAACTACGTCACCGTCAACAGGATCATCAATGACTATCAGTTCCGAGTGACCAGTGACACCATCGAAAAAATCGCACAGGGATTAGGTTGCACGCAAGAAGAACATGACGAATTACTGCGCGCCGCTAAGCGAGTGCCGGAAGAAGTAGAGACTAAGTTTAGCGAAAGCCCGAATACGGCAAGGCTCTACAGGCGGATAACGAAGCTCAATGCCAATGAAGTGGACGAACTGTTGAAGCTCCTTGAAGAGAAAGATGAAGGAAAGTCCGAGTAGCCTTTAGGTAGTAGGAGAGCTATGGCTAAACCAACGAAGTTCCTTACGGACATCGAGATTGAAGAGCGGGCTGCCGCCGTTTTAGATAGATGCGCGCCCGGAGGGAGTAGCCATACAGAGTTGCCGGTTGACATAGATACCCTGACGGAATGTGACTTCCGCTTCAAAGTCGTGTGGAAGCCGATTGACGACCCGCAGGGGTGTCGGACTTACGGCGCAATGACACCACTAACGGGCGACCACTCTTATGCGGCTGAGCTAATCCTCAACGAAAACTTCCGTAGCTTCCTCAGCGCCCACCCTGAAATCGAGCGGCTAACGCGGGGGCACGAGCTCTGTCACTGGGAAGTTCATGTTGACGAGGGCGGGCTTAGGTCGGGCGCTCTACCTTTCGACAATGCGGAGCCGCCCATCCGATTTCACAGGGCTAATTACTCGGAGAACGCACCAAGCACTGAGCAGATGAGCCGCGTGGTGCGGTACGCACTTACGGATAAGAGGGCTTACCGGGCGGTTAAACCTAGGGTGGGCGGGGCGGAAGAGTTTGTTGAGCCTTACTGGATGCACAGGCAGGCAGAGCACTTTTCGGCATGTCTGCACGTCCCGCGACTGCCGCTTTACGCCGAGTTGGAGACGGCAGGCGACCCAGCTCTTTACGGCACACACGTAAAGCTTGCCGAGACATTTCAGGTGAGCAAGAAGGTCATCCAGATACGACTCCGCAAGCTTGGCATCATCGAGGAATACGAGCCAGGGAGGTTTAGGAACGTCCGCAACAGCGCAGGGCGTCTTGTTTTCTGATGCGGTTGCTTGAAGTGATCGCAGTTTTGGAGGTGTAAGAATGTTAGTAACCGAAACAGCAACCAGCCAGCTTGACGACCTGCTCAACCGCATTGGCGTGAAGCTACAGATTAGCCCGACCGCATACGGGCAGGCTGAAGACCGCTACAACGCGATAGGAGACTGGCTCCGCGCTAAGGGGAGCCCTCTCGCTCAGTACGACCCGGAGATTTACCCACAAGGCTCGCTGAGAATCGGGACGACGGTGAAGCCGAAAGGTCGCAATGAGTACGATCTTGATTTGGTGTGCGAGTTTCAGATGGACTGGCACCTGTTCCCGAACCCGGTTGACCTTCTCGACATCGTTTGGGACAGGCTCTACGACAACAAGACGTACCGCCCGATGATCGAGCGCATGAACCGCTGCATCCGGGTCAACTACGCGAACCAGTTTCACTTAGATATTTTGCCAGCCTGCCCGAACCCGGAGGCGGGGCTTTACTGCGTCGTCGTCCCGGACTGTGACGCAGACGACTGGAAAGACAGCAATCCGAAAGGGTATGCGCTCTGGTTCGAGGGTGAGGCTCGACAGGCGCGAGCCGAGTTCAAGCGTAAGAATGCTGAACCTCTACCGGAGCAGCAGGCGTTCGAAGAGCTTGAGCCTCTGAAGCGCGCCGTTCAGTTGATGAAGCGGCACCGCGACGTAGTCTTTGAAAAGACGCCCAATCTCGCGCCCATCTCCATTGTGCTGACGACGCTTGCCGCCCAGCACTACCGCGGGCAAGCGTCAGTCAACGAGGCTCTCAGCGGCATCCTCGACGGCATTATCGTAAACATCCCGACCTACGAGCGACTCTACGTATTGAACCCAACCAACCCGCGCGAAGACCTCAGCGAGCGCTGGGACGATTACCCAGAGCGGTATGACGCCTTTGTGAATTTCGTCCGGAGTTTCCGCGACCGATGGGACGAACTGAACGAGCAACGCGGCATTCAGAATGTCAAGGTCGTGCTGGAAAAGATGTTCGGCGAAACTATCGCCAAGGAAGTCATCACCGAGCACCTGAAGGCTCTCGACACGATTCGTGAGGGCGGTGGGCTTGGTGTCAGGAAGGGTTCGGGAATCATTGGCAGCGCCACGAGTGCAGCCTCGGTTCCCGTACAGCGCAACACTTTCTATGGCGAAGAGCAAGAGTAAGTATTTCAGGACGAAACCGCTCACCCTGTTGCAGCAGCTTCTGCGGATGACGGCGCTGCATCCCAACTTCAAATTAAAGAGGTTGGATCAGCGCCGCATCGTTTGGGAAGGGGTGGTGACGCCTTCGTCTTTAAGTGACACTTACACCGTTGAGGTGAGCTATGAACTACACGGGTCTCCGCGGATCGCGGTGCTTTCGCCTAAGCTTAAGAGACGCGAGGACGGGAAGCCAATCCCGCACGTTTTCAGGGAGGAGAAACTGTGTCTTCACCACCCGCCGCGGAGGGAATGGCACGCCAACAAATTCATAGCCGAGACGATCATCCCGTGGATCTCCCTGTGGCTTTTCTACTACGAAGCTTGGCACGCCACAGGCGAGTGGCTCGGTGGCGGTGTTGAGCACGGGGGCGGGGCCAAGATTTAGCATGGACGTTTACCGGATTCTTTCGATTGACGGAGGCGGTATTAAGGGAGTGTTCCCCGCCGCCCTGCTCGCAACTGTGGAGAAGACTCTGCCCAAGCCCGTGGGCTCGTACTTTGATTTGATAGTGGGGACTTCTACGGGCGGGATAATTGCTCTGGGGCTAGGCTTAGGCTTCTCGGCGGCGGAACTCTTGGAGTTCTACGAGACGCTTGGACCACGGATATTCAAGGGCAATCGCCTCGGTCTCTGGTTTAAGCATTGGGGGGCTACGAAGTACAGCCCAGCGCCGCTCCGTGAGGCGCTCGAAAGCCGCTTCGGTGACCGGCGCATCGGTGAGGCCAAGACCCGGCTGGTCATCCCTTCGATGAACATCGAGACCGGAAAGGTGCACATCTACAAAACCGCGCACCACCCTAAGTTCGAGATTGACTACCCGAAGCTGGCGGTTGAGGCGGCGATGGCGACGGCGGCAGCCCCAACTTTCTTCCCGACGCACCACACCTCATCAAACATCCCTTTAGTGGACGGAGGCGTGTGGGCAAACAACCCCGTAGGCATGGCAGTGGTAGAAGGCATCGGCGTGCTAGGCTGGGAGAAGGAGAAGATCAGGGTTCTGAGCATCGGATGTACTTCCGCCCCGCTAGACATAGGCATCAGGCGGAGATTCAATCTGGGAAAGATTTTCTGGGCGAACAAAGTGACCGACATCTTCATGGCAGGGCAGTGTTCGGCGTCCCTCGGGACAGCCTATACCCTCGTCGGGCATGACAGTGTTGTGCGGATTGACCCGGTGGTGCCCAAGGGGCGCTACGATCTGGACGTACATAAAGAGATTAAATCTTTAAGAGGGCTGGGCAAGAGCGAAGGCAGGGAAGCCCTTCCGAAGCTTAAAGAGATGTTTTTCTGCGCAGCCGCCGAGCCATTCACACCTTACAGAAGTTAAGAGGGGTGACGAAGGACGTTCCTCTTAATGAAGATGATATTAGACGAAATCTTAGGCATGGCGTTTATGGTTAGCGATTAAATGGTAACGTACAAAAAATGAACTTAGAAGAGTGGCATCCTTACTAGGTGCTTAACTTTCGTCTTCCAACTCTTTAATTAGTTTGTAGAGGGTTGGCCTAGTCATACCGAGCGCCGCCGCCGTGTGGGTTATGTTGCCCCGATGCTGACGGAGGGCTTCTTTCACGGTCTTCAACTTGAACAAATGAAGTTGGGCTGCCAGCGATGTGGATGAAGGTGTGAGCGCCTCCATGCTTTTATCGCGGCACTGTCGGCATGTGGAATCAATCTCACGCTCTACTTGTAGCCGCGGCAGCAAGTCTAATGCGTAGATCATCCCGTCTGAGGCTTGTGTAACCGCGGCGCGTACTAGATTCTCCAACTCACGCACGTTGCCAGGCCACGGGTGCCGCATTAACAATTCGAGCGCGTCCTTTGAGAACTTCACCGGCTTGGCGGCGTAGCGCCGGGCGAAGTGTGCGACGAGGAGCGGGATGTCTTCACGCCTCTCCCGAAGCGGCGGCAGGTGGAACTCGTATAGACTCAACCGCTGATACAAATCTTCCCGAAACCTGCCCGCATTAATTTCGGATCTCAGGTCTCTGTTGGAGGCGGCTATGACCTGCGCCTCGACGGGAATCCAGCGATTTGAGCCGAGCCTCTTAATCGTCCTGTCTTGCAAAACACGGAGCAGTTTGGGGAGAAGGGATGGCGGGGCTTCGGTAATCTCATCAAGAAAGAGCGTACCACCGTCCGCTAACTCCCAAAGCCCTTTTTTCTCCCTGATCGCGCCGGTGAAAGCTCCCTGTTCGTGACCGAATAACTCTGACTCGGCCAACTCTTCGGGTAAGGCGCTACAATTAATCGGGACGAACTGTCCGCCGGCATAGCTACTGCGGCTATGAATCAGATGCGCGACAAGTTCTTTACCCGTGCCGGTCTCGCCGGTGATGAAATAAGAAGGCGGCCTCTTCACGCCGCCCTTCTCCAACCCGTCCTTACGTCCCTGAGAGGGATGGCGTGTTAACGACTGCGCGATCTTCTTGAAGACGCTGACGATTGCCTCCGACGCCCCGACCAAACTCCACTCTGGAAGCTCTGTATAGACCTCGCTCGGGACTACGGAAAGAGCGGGCTGCGCGGCTTCACTGAGTGCTACCTGTAGCCTTCGTTTCACCACGGCGGCGGGTCTCAGCACGTCGCCCGCGCTATGTGGTCGCGGGATGTAATCCGACGCCCCAGACATGATGGCATCTAGGGCTGCGTGTGACCCTTCCCCCGTTCCTACCGATATGATGTATGTATCCGCGACGAGGTTCTTCCTCAGCGCATCTAGGAAGTGTGAGCCAACACCGTAGGCTATCCGTAAGCTGTCAGCGCAGTAGATGAGGGAGCATCTTTGAAGCTGGCGGGCGATCTCGAAGGCTTCGTCCGCCGAGCAGGCTTCAACGACCCGCCAGCCGTCCTCGCGCAGTGACTCCCGCACGAGACGGCGCAGGCTCTCATCCGGCTCGATAACCAATGCCAGAAATTCCACTCCGCCTTCCCTACTTGCTTTTTGATAGACGCCAGAAAAGTGCGGGAATTCCAACTCATTGGGGCGGGGAGAGACAGGGATTCTCGGGCGAAAATTATTTTCTCGGCTGGTGGAATTTCAGATTCAGTCCTACGTCTATAGAAATCGAAGCGCCCAATTTGACCTGCCAGCAGTCAGAGCAGACAGCAATCTTGAAGGGGTTAAGCTTCTAGTCACTACCGCTCCTGACTAGGATTAGGCATCATTACCAGATGAAGCTCTCAGCTATAAAAATCCGCCTATCGCTACCGTTCTGGGGTTATAAAAGAACTCTTGTCGCTGGCGTTCTCACGGCGCTGGTGCTGGTTATCTGCTTTCAGACAGCTTCGGCTCAAGGTGACGAGTTCGCCCCGAACAGTAATCTGGTTGCGGAGGGTATTCCGAGAATTCCGGCCTCTATTGCGCGTACAGTTCAAAGCTATACGAAAACCTATGGGCTACCGCTGGCAGGGTGGGGTCAGACTAAACATGAGATATGGCTTAAAAACCTAGCAAGCAATACATCATTGGTTTACCGCCTTGCAGAGCCGGGGGGATCGAGCCAGCCAGAGTTGTTCATTCCGACCGGGGTTTACGACCTGTACTTCCAGCCCCAAGGACAATACCTCCTGTATAACCGAGATACGAATGGAGACGAAGCTTTCCAGATGTATCTCTACGATATTAAGAATGGCAAAAGCACACCGCTCACGGACGGGAAATCGAGGAACACAGAGCCTGTCTGGTCTAACGCCGGTGATCGGATAATTTACAGTTCATCACCGACGGGCGGGAACGGCGTGAGCCTGTACGTCATCAACCCTCTCGATCCTAAGACCAACCGGCTGCTGGCTAAGTCATCGGGAACATATTTCAAAGTTTACGACTGGTCGCCTGATGATCGTCAGGCCGTCTTCGTTGATTATATCTCCAACACCGTAAGCACCCTCTGGCTGGTTGACGTGACGAGCGGGGAGAAATCTCTCCTCTCTCCCAAGAGCGAAACCGCGGACGAGTATTACGACTCTCCGCAATTCGGAAAAGACGGTAAAGGTGTTTACGTCATCACCGATCATGACTCGGACGTGCGCCGCTTAGCCTACATTGATCTGGCAACCAAACAGTTCAAATATCTGTCGGGACAGAAGTGGGATGTTGAAGATTTTAAGATCGCGCCGGACGGGAAGACCTTAGCCTTCATCACGAATGAGGACGGCATCTCTCGTCTCCACCTGCTCGACACGAAAACTGATCAAGAGAAGTCTGTTCCAACACTTCCGACTGGCATCATCTCCGATCTCAGATGGCACAATAACTCTCAGGACTTGGCATTCGATTTCAAATCGCCCCGCACGCCTACGGATGTTTACTCGCTCAACGCACAAACCGGCAAAGTTGAACTGTGGGCAAAAGGCAAAACGGGTGAAGTAGATTTAACGAAGATTCCAGAGCCTGAACTCATTAGCTGGGAAAGTTTCGACGGGAGACGGATTTCCGGTTTCCTCTATCGTCCACCTGCCAAGTGGACGGGCAAGCGCCCCGTTGTCATCGACATCCACGGAGGCCCTGAGGAGCAGTACCGGCCCATCTTCTGGGGGCAGGACAACTACCTGCTGAACGAACTCGGCGTCGCCAAGATTTACCCGAACGTCCGCGGCTCATCCGGGTACGGCAAAACTTTCCTCAACCTCGACAACGGCCTCAAGCGTGAGGACAGCATCAAGGACATCGGCGCGTTATTCGACTGGATCAAGTCACAACCCTATTTAGACGCTGACCGCGTGATGGTACGGGGGGCGAGCTACGGCGGCTACATGGCCCTTTCGGTCGCGGCGAACTACAGCGACCGCATTCGCGCCGCACAGTCCGTCGTCGGGCCGTCGAACCTCGTCACCTTTCTGGAGAACACAGAAGGCTGGCGGCGCGACGTAAGGCGCGCAGAGTATGGGGACGAGCGAGACCCTAAGGTGCGTGAATATTTAGAGAAGATCGCGCCGCTGAACAACGCCAACAAGATCAAGAAGCCGCTCTTCATCGTTCAGGGAAAGAATGATCCGCGCGTGAAGACGAGCGAGGCTGAGCAGATGATCTCGGCCGTCAAGAAGAGCAGCACTCCGGTCTGGTACTTGTTAGCGAAGGATGAAGGACATGACTTCATCAACCAAAGGAATATCGATTTTCAGTTCTACGCCACGGTGCTTTTCATTCAGGAGCACCTGTTGAAGTGATTCAACGGCAGAAATCGTGAAGAGGGCAATACTCCCGATCCTCGTAACTCGGTTCGTAAGCACAAATAATTCTGCTCATCTGCCCTGAAGCAGTTGGGTTCGGCATTAACTCTATCCCCGCACTATCCGTGCGGCTCTAACAGGAGACCCTCGATGAAAAAGTTGAAGCTGATGCTAACAACGCTCTCAATGCTCGTGGCCCTCAGTGGCATCTTCGCGCCGGTGCAAGTCGTCCGCGCCGACGGGCCTCAAGGAACGTCCGACTCGCAAAGGACGAGCACCACTTCGTCAAATCAAGACGCTGCGCTGGCGTTCTGGCTCTGGCTGTTCCGCCTGCTCGCCTTGATTTTGTAGGCTAATTTGACGTGGCTTCCAAAGCAGACTCGTCTAAGGTTAGCCATCACATTCCGCGCTCGCGCTCAGACGGCTCATCCAGCAGGCTCAGCGGCTTCTAAATCCATGGATTATCAACATGGCAGTTTACGGCCATGTGATTGATCCGAAGAGGCGCTGGCTTGCCGGATGAGCCACTTATAGTTTGCCGTCATGCTTATTAGGAACTCCATACTCGTCATACTACTCTCAGCGGTAACAGCATTCCCGCAGGGCGCAGCCAGCCCTCGGATTCAGACCGAGGACGATCTCGTCTCCGTCCTCGCGTCTCTGCGAGATGATGACGCCTCGACCGCTTCAGCCATACTGAGAGATCACAGAGAGCTGCTCACGCGAAGCCTGATCGAAAAGTTGTTCTCACAAGCCAATCAGGTTTCCAAATTCGGCGCGGCTCAGAGATCCCTAACTCTTTACGAGTTGGCAAGAGAGGCGGCTGTTCAAGCTGGCGAGAAAAGACTTGCCGCTAACAGCCTGTATAACGTGGGGCGGCTGCATTTCCGTCAGGGCAACATCGGACTGGCGAAACGTGAATACTTACAGAGCAAGCAGGAGTTTGAAGCTGCCCGGTCTCGCGCTGAGCTCGTCGTCGTGCTTGGCGGGCTGGGGAACGTCTGTCTCTACATGGGGGACAGCAAAGAGGCGCGTGATTATTCGTCACAGAGCATTGCCATCGCTAATTCTTTGGGCGATGGCGATAAGCCCCTCACAGGCCCCGTACAGTACGGAGTTGCCGTCGCTTGGTCGAATCTCGGCGACTTGGCGAAGGCAGACGGCAAGTATGACGAGGCTTTAGCCTACTTTCAGAAAGCCCTCGAATCATTCAAGGCACTCAGCGCCAATTCTCCAGAATATAGTGCCGACGTTGTTGACTCCCTCGCGGAAATAGGTCGCGTGTACAGGGTGATGGGAGATCATCAGCACGCCCTCAACTATTTCAATCAGGCGCTGACCATAGCAAAGACGACAAACTCCAATAGCAAACTAGCCAGCGTACTGAACAGCATCGGCGTTCTCTATATCGAACAGAGCGACTATGAGAAAGCATCGGATTACATAAATCAGAGTCTTACCATTTACAGGAATCTGGGCAACCGCCTAGAGATCGCGCGCCTGCTCATCAACCAAGGCGTGATTAATCAGAGACAAGGAAGTTACGAAGAAGCCCTGAAGAGCTTTCAAGCGAGCTTGAAAAGCGCGGAGGGGAGTAACGCGCCTGACCTCGTTCTCACCGCTCAAGAGGGGATGGGCGCTGTGTATCAGGAGCAGGGTGATTATCGAGCCGCTTTGGAATGGCTGGATAGAGCCTTGTCGATGGCGCAACAGGTCGGGGACAAGACCAGGTGCGCTGAACTCCTGTGGCGTGAAGGGGAGGCGTATTACCTGAAGGGCGATGTTTCCCAAGCACTCAAGGCTGCGAGCAGCGCCGCCGATCTCGCCGGCCAACTTCGCCTCCCGGTAATCTCTTACTTGGCTCTAACTTCACAAGGCAAGTATTACCTCGCGGAGAGCAATTATGAGCTTGCACGCCAAACCTTATCTCAAGCGATAGAGCAGATTGAAGGGATGCGCGCGCAGGTCGCGGGCCAAGCACAAGAACGACAAATATTTTTTGAGAACAAGATTACTCCTTACAACCTGCTTGTCGAACTACTCGTCAAGCAAAATAAACTTGCGGACGCACTGATCGTTGCAGAAAGGGCAAAGGGGCGTGTCCTACTAGATGTCCTGCGCGACGGCAAAATAGATTTGGCGAGTGCGCTCACGCCTGCGGAGAAGGAAGAAGCCACGCGCCTAAACCGAAACATCTCTGGCCTCAATGAGCGCGTGAGGATCGAGCAGGCGAACACCCGCCCTGACGTCACTGCACTCAATCAACTCTTCAACCAGTTGGACTCAGCGCGTCTCAAATACGAGTCTTATCAGAATGCCCTGTTCGCCTCGCACCCGGAATTCAACGTCCGGCGCGGACGTATTGCCCCACTAACTTGGGGAAATGTTAATGAACTAGCCCGTGACGGTAACACCGCCTATTTTGAATACGTTGTCACCAAAGAACAGATCATATTGTTCGTGTTGACCAAGAAGGATGAGAATGCCGGCCCGGAATTAAGAGCGTATCCCATCGCCATTAAACCCAGAGAGCTTGAGCGCAAGGTAGATCAATTCCGCCAAGCGATGGCCGACCGCAACCCAGTCTTCGCAAATTCTGCGCATGAACTCTATGACCTTTTAATCAAGCCAGCCGCTCAGCAGCTTTCAGGCGTCGGCACACTCTGCCTGATCCCCGACGAGTATTTATGGGACTTGCCCTTCCAAGCATTACTTTCTACTAACGATATGTACTTGCTAGAGGACTATGCGCTCTACTACACGCCTTCTTTGAGCGTCCAGCGGGGGACGAGGAGACTACAGAATGAGGGTGCAGGCCGAGCTACACAGTCATTGATTGCATTCGGCAACCCGGTGATCGGCAAAGAAAGGGCATCTAACACTCAAACGGAGGCGAGCGACTTGTGCCCTCTGCCAGAAGCTGAGGCTGAAGTCACCTCGCTCGCGCAAATTTACGGACAGACACAGAGTAAAGCCTTCACAGGACGGGAGGCCACAGAGAAGACTTTCAAAACGCTAGCCCCTCGTTACCGCACGATTCATTTAGCCACGCACGGCATTCTGGACAACCGCCATCCTCTCTACTCTTATCTTCTGCTGACTAAGACCGAAGGCGAGCCGGAAAACGACGGCCTCTTGGAAGCGCGCGAGATCATGGACATGAATATCAATGCCGACCTCGCCGTCCTCTCCGCCTGCGACACGGCGCGGGGCCGAGTAGGCGCGGGCGAGGGCGTGATCGGCATGTCCTGGGCTTTCTTCGTCGCCGGCGTCCGCACGACAGTGGTCAGCCAGTGGAAGGTGAATTCCGCCAGCACATCGCAGTTGATGGTGAACTTTTATCAGGCTCTTAAACCAGATCAAAAAGTCGGCACGACCAACAAGGCCGAGGCTCTCCGAAAAGCAGCCATTTCGTTGATGAAGGACGGGCGCTACCGTCACCCATTCTACTGGGCTGGGTTCGTGATGGTCGGAAGCAACAGATGAGGTTGTTGAATCAGCGCCATGATTGAACGCTGCGGAGAAGCTTCATGGCGACTGGGGATTGCGGGTTCTGTTTGTTGAGTGCTTGAAATTCTCGCTCCGCGTCTTCGAGCATCCCCGCGCGCACATAGAAGATCCCGAGAGCCAGGTGAGAACTGGTGCGGCTTTGCAAGGCCGTTAGATCGCGCAGGGTCTCTTCTGAGAGAACTTTGAACTTCACCTCAGGCTGAGAAGCCGCCGGGACTATCACATCGCTACCGTTGATCTTTGCGATAACAGCCCAAGCATAAACTTTGCCGCGTGGCAGCGGGGCGCTCGGTGTCCATTCGGTCACAGGCGGCAACAACTCTCCGCTGCTTGCGACTTCGCGGTTTTCGGCGTCACCGATGTAAACCCGATAGCTCGTCGCCCCAGGGATGGCTTCCCACTTGAAGGTTGGGCGATCATCGGCTGTGACAGTACGCGCGGGCGATATTAACTTGAACGATTGACCAACAACGGGATTTCCACGGAGCGCGCCATGTTCGCCGACTAATTCGGCTAGCTCTAACAGCCTCGTTACATTCTGCGCGAGTAGCGTCTCCTTGACGAGCTTCACGTCCGTCGGCGTGAGACGGTCAAGCCCGGTCACATTACCGGCGCTATCAATCGTGATCTTCTGACCGCCGTCATTAAGTTCGGCGACTGTCGCCGCAGAGGTTAACGGCGTCCTCGGGACTCTTTGCTTCGGCGGCTGAACACGTACTTGAGTCGGGGCGTTCCGAGATGACTTCACCTCCGCAGGAGGCGCCATGTTCTCGGTGTTAGTATTCGCTTGGGCAACGCTTGCGGGCGGGGCGACGTTATCATTAGCGGTTATTTGTGGTGCGACGCTAGGGTTCTTCTCTGAACCTGCGTCTTTGACCCCGCTGGCTGGCTGCGAAACCTGCGCCTGCTGTTCAGCCTCTCGCCTGTTCTTGAGACTCAGCGTAGCTACTAACGCGAAGGTAACGAGAATCGCAATCGCTACCGCGGCATAGGCAGGCTTCCGCAGCCAGCCCAACGCGGGACGTTTTACCTTCCGCTCAGAAGTCTGCTCGGTAGGTGCGTATGAAACGCTCATCTCCGGCGCGATCTCTCGGCGGAACTCCCGCAGGCTCCGCACGTCCTCTTGGCAGCTCTCGCAAACGCGCAGATGGAGTTCGAGGATTTCACGCTCTTCGCCGTCCAAGCCGCCGTCGAGATAAGGGGCAATCTGTTCGTACTGGAGATGTTCGTGTTTAAGCCACGCCTCTGGAGCTAGTGTGAAAGAAAAGCGTGCGTCGCCTCTGCGCGCGCGGTGAGTTTGCCGAAATTGATTTTGGCAGGCGTCACATGAGGCAAGATGTTCAGCCAATGCAGACATCTCAGGCGCGGGTAGTGTTCGCGCGCTGAAGTGTCTCATTAGGACTGTGGAAAAATGTTCTGACATGAGGCGTGACCGAACGATTATGCTGCTGCTTCCCTAAGCTCCCTTTCTCTTCTAAAGACGCAAGTTAGCCTTGATAATTCCACCGGCTGACGAATTTATTTACACAAAGAATTGACCTGCAACTCCCTCTCTAACTGCCTCAAGGCCCGGAAGCGCCACTTGTTCACCTGCTGCCGCGTCGCATTCAATTCCTGCGCTACGGTCGCGTTGTCCATCGGCATCTGCTGCCAGAGCAGTATCAAGTCATCCAGAGAGTGGTCGAATGCGTCGGCGATCTCGGTCAAAGTCGCAACCTCCGCGTCCAGCAAGAGCGTGAACAGATCGTCACCGGCATCGTCGGCGAAGCTCAGAGTGAAACTGTCTCGCTGTTTCGGCGGCAGCTCACGCACAGCCGACCAGAGCAGCCGGAGCAGCTCGCGCAACTCCATCCGCGAGTCACAGCGCAACGACGAATCCATCAGGGACTCCGCCAAAACACCCTCTTCGTCCAACGACTGCGGCGGCTGATCCCGCACGTCGAGTAAGAAGGCCGCCAACTGTACGAGACGCTCGAACTCGACGGGGCCGCCGAGCCACTTGAATACTTCGGCGACCAGTCTTGTCAATGGGACTTGTCTTACGTCTGTGCGCGGAAACTTGGCGGACAGGAATTCTTGCGGCTTTGTTTCCAGAGAGGTAAGGCGCTTGGCGACCGACGGCACTTTGCTATGGTTCAACCAGGCGGTAAAACCGCACAGTGCCTCACCATCTCCCACTCGCCACAGGGCGAAATCGGTGTGGCGCTCAAGCAAGTCCCGCAGGTTGTTCTTCAGCCGGTTGCGTGTGGGAGACTTCGCCCGCAGGTAGTCGTGGCAGGCGTTGGTGGCAACGCGCAGCACGTATTGGCGGAAGTTCTGAATCTCTAGCCGTCCGGCTCGCAGTTGCGGGTCGTTGAGTAACGCGACGAGCTTCGCCATCACGTCGTGGTAGAGGTCCTCCGCGTCGTGGTTCTGCGGATTCGCGCCGAGGTGACTGACGTAGAAGCCGAGCCGCTGTCGGAGGGTATTCCTGACGAGGGGGGCCGCTTCAAATAGGATGAGGTCGCTTAAAAGCTGCTCACGCTCTGCCTCATCCGTAGAGCGCAAGAGAGGCAGCAAAACTGAATCCATCTGGTACTTCTAAACCCATCCCTCTGTTCGATCTACTACTAAGATTTTGTGAGAAGCAAACCACCCGGATAGAGAGATTTACCCTTTTGCACAAAACTGGGGTGCCAAAACAAGAAATTATAGCCTATGAAGCTTCGTTTATCTACCCGACTACGCGTTTCGGCAGTCGCCACCTGGGCTAGCGCGGATGCTGGGGCGCTGACTACCCCGTTCGCCTCTCACCTAGTATTAATCAACACTTTATTGGAGTTGAATCACTACCCCCCGGTATGAGGGTTTCGACCGTGAATGAAGACGGCGGAGCGTGTTGGATTAAGGCCTATCTAGTGTTTTTGTTCAGGTTAGGGCGGCAGGTTTCATGGTGTCGTTCCTTGATTGTAGGAAAAGGCGGTGATACGCTTTCTTCTCCGAGCTGCGCCGCTGTTACAAACGTTCTCACCACCACCATCCGGCTAGTTCTGAGATCGTCAAGTGCAGCGTGGCGCGTGCTTCCCGAATCACATTTTCAGGCTGGCAATGCTGTCTTAAAGTAGCGGTCAGTGCTGCTTTAGCGCGCCGGACGGAGGTTATAAACAGCTTGAGAGCAAAGGACAACGAGCAAGTCGCACCACAGGCGCTACTCCCGCATTCCTTCATTTCGGGCATTAGAGACAACCATAAGCGGGGCAGTGTCGGCGACTTTCTACGAGATAGGATCAGAAACGGCTCCAAGCTCTCAGTGGTGTCGGCATACTTCACGATCTATGCCTACGAAGCCCTCAAGGAGCATCTGGCGAACATCGAAGGTATGGACTTCCTTTTCGGTGAGCCGCGCTTCATTAAATCTCTAGATCCCGAGCGCACCGACAAGAAGGCATTTAAGATCGAGGACGAAGGGCTGGCGCTCTCGAACCGCTTAGAGCAGAAGCGGATCGCGCGCGAGTGCGCCGAATGGATCAGAGGGAAGGTCAACATCAGGTCGGTGAAGCAGGCGAATCTGCTGCACGGCAAGATGTATCACGTCGCAGACGGGGCGCGCGAGAACGCGATCCTCGGTAGTTCTAACTTCACGGTCAGCGGGTTGGGGTTGGGCGCGAGCAATAACATTGAACTCAACCTTGAGGTTGACAGTAACCGCGACCGTGAGGATTTGAAGACGTGGTTCAACGAAATCTGGGACGACGACGAACTCGTCGAGGACGTGAAGGACGAGGTCCTGCGCTACCTTGAGCAGCTTTACGAGAATCACGCGCCGGAATTCATCTACTACAAGACGCTCTTCCACATCTTCGAGCAGTTCCTCGCCGCGCAGGACGAGAGCGGGCTGCTCGACGCTACCCGACAGCTAGTTGACACGCAAATATGGGACGCGCTGTTTGACTTTCAGAAGGACGGGGTGAAGGGCGCGATCAACAAGATTCGCGCGCACAACGGGTGCATCATCGCCGACAGCGTGGGTCTAGGTAAGACGTTCGAGGCGCTGGCAGTCATCAAATATTTTGAGTTGCGGAACGACAAGGTTCTGGTCCTATGCCCGAAGAGGCTGCGTGAGAACTGGACTATCTATCAGGCGCAGAACAACAGCGAACTCAACCCCTTTCTGCAAGACCGCTTCGGCTACACTGTGCTCTCCCACACAGACCTCAGTCGCGCGGGCGGTCGCTCCGGCGACATTGACCTTGAGGCAATTAACTGGGGCAATTACGACCTCGTCGTGATTGACGAGTCGCACAACTTCCGCAACAACATCAAAGGCCGGCGCGACGAGGAAGGCCAAATCATCACTAAGAGTCGCTACGAGCGGCTGATGGACGACATCATCAACTCCGGCGTCAAGACCAAGGTCTTGCTCCTGTCCGCAACGCCTGTTAACACCGACCTCACCGATCTCCGTAACCAGATATATCTGCTCACAGGTGGACGTGACGATGCTTTCGCCGACTCCGTCGGCGTCAGAAGTCTAAAGGACATGCTGGCCGGCGCGCAGCGCACCTTCAACGAGTGGGCGAATGATAAAACGGTGCGGGAGCATAAGAGCCGCGACCTGCTCGACCACTTGAGTTCTGCCTTTTTTAAGCTGCTTGATGAACTGACCATCGCGCGCTCGCGGCGGCATGTCGTCAAGTATTACAGCGAAACCTTAGCTGACGTGGGCGAGTTCCCGGCGCGCAAGAAGCCTGTCTCCATCTTCCCGGACATAGACACCGAAGGGATGTTCATGTCCTACGACAAACTGAACGACGAGATCTCTTATTACAAGCTCTCGCTGTTCAGCCCGTCGCAGTACGTCAAGCAGGAGCACAAGGCTCTATACGCGGATCGCACCGCCGTTGGTGCATTCACGCAGGAAGGACGCGAACATTACCTCATCGGGATGATGAAGGTGAGTTTCCTCAAGCGGCTGGAAAGCTCCATCAATTCGTTTGCCATTTCGATGGAGCGGACATTGGAGAAGATCAAAATCCTTGAGGAGAAGATAAAAACCTTCAAAGTAGCGCGCGCCCAAAACCGAGAGTTAGATTTTGAGGCGATTGATGCAAGGGACGCGGAGGATGACGACCTGCGTGACGCCATGCAGACGGGCACGAAACTAAGGTATCAACTCGAACACCTCGACGTTGACCGCTGGCTGACAGACTTGGCGCGCGACAAGCAACAGATCAATCTTTTACTCCTGAGTGCGAAGCAAGTCACCGTCGAGCGCGACGCTAAGCTCAAGGAGTTGAAGAAGCTGATCGCGGAAAAGGTGAATCGCCCCACGGCGGACAAGGACGGGCGGCAGAACCGCAAGGTGCTGGTCTTCACCGCGTTTGCTGACACTGCTAACTACCTTTATGAGTCATTGGTTGATTGGGCTAGGAATGAGTTGGGCGTTCACGTAGCGATGGTTTCGGGCGGGGCTGGTGGCAACAAAAGCACTCTGGGCGGGACGAACTTCAACGAAATCCTGACCAACTTCTCGCCCGTGGCAAAGAAGCGGCATGCCATGAAGCGGATGCCGCAAGACGAGGAGATCGACCTGCTAATTGCCACAGACTGCATCTCGGAAGGGCAGAATCTACAAGACTGCGATACGGTCATTAACTATGACATCCACTGGAACCCGGTGCGACTTATCCAACGCTTCGGGCGCATTGACCGGATCGGTAGCCGCAACCGTGCGATCCAGTTGGTCAATTTCTGGCCCACCGAAGATTTGAATAAATATATCAACCTCAAGAACCGCGTCGAGGCCCGTATGGCGCTGGTAGATGTCACGGCGACGGGGCAGGACGATATCTTGAGCGTGAAGGAGATCGAAGAACTCGCCGTCGAGGAGTTGCATTACCGCGACAAGCAGCTACTGCGACTCAAGGACGAGGTACTAGACCTCGAAGACATGAGCGAGACGGTTGCGCTCAACGAATTCACTCTTGACGACTTCCGTGCCGACCTCACCCGTTACATTGAAAGCAACCGGCGTACACTCCAAGACGCGCCACTGGGCCTCTACGCTGTCGTTCCCACGCGCGCCGATCTACCGTCTGCGTCGTCGGGTGTGATCTTCTGTCTTCGCCAGAAAGGTGATACGGTCGGCACGGAGAGCGTTAACCCGTTACAGCCCCACTTTCTCGTTTACGTTCGGGATGATGGAGTTGTGCGTTACACCTTCACGCAGGCGAAACAGATTCTGGACATCTTCCGAGCGCTCTGCGCTGACGCGGCGCAGGCACACGAAGCACTATGTCGCATGTTTGACGAAGAGACCAAAGACGGCAGCGATATGAGTCGCTATACGGGGTTGCTTGATAAAGCAGTGCTCTCAATTACGCAGACTTTCCGCAAACGCAACGTGGGCAACCTGCTATCGGGGCGCGGGGGGACGCTCGTCAAACGTGAGAAGCAGGTGAATGCTGCAAGCGACTTTGAGTTAGTGACTTGGCTAGTTATTAAATGAGGCGGGTAGAATTTTGTACGACACAACTTGGGGATTGACTCATGGCGACAAGCAACGCGATGCTTGACGACAAGGCGAAGGTTGAAGCGAGCATAAAGGCATTCCGATCCGGCTCACTCGCCAAAAACTCCGTTAACTTCTTCGACGCCCTCGGCTACCGCAGCGAGAGGACTGCGGACTTGGAGCCGAACACGCCTGAGGGGCTGTTGGAGTTGGTCAACCGCCCTGACTTCTTCAACCGTGCGAAGGCGCGCCCCGAAGAGTGGGCTTCGGTTGACCTCCTGTTCCAACTCACGGATGAAGAGGTTCGCAGCTACGGTCAGCCTGCATTCGACTTCGACTCGAAGCAGCTCGACATAGACTCGAACAGGAGGTTCGAGTCTTACCTTTTCTTCGCCATACAGCTAAAGAAAGATTCTTACAGCCGCACTGCTCTAGCGGACATCACGCGCGAAATCAACCGCTTCTTCGACATGCCTGCGCTGGTGCTCTTTAAGCACGGCAAGACGCTGACCCTTTCGGTCATCAACCGTCGTCTGCACAAGCGGGACGCTGGGCGCGATGTGCTGGAGAAGGTCACGCTCATTAAAGACATCCGTATCGAGAACCCGCACCGCGCGCACATAGAGATTCTTTTCGATCTCGCCTTCCCGCAATTAGTCGCTGAACATAGGGTCACGAACTTCGTCGAGCTTCACGACGCTTGGCGCAAGACCCTCGACATCTCCGAACTTAACAAGCGTTTTTACAAAGACCTCGCCAACTGGTACTTCTGGGCGCTCGAACAGGTCAAGTTCCCGACGCAGCCGGGCGTCGCGGACGACGTGAACCGCGCCACGAACGTCATCCGGCTCATCACCCGTCTGACCTTCGTGTGGTTCCTAAAGGAGCGCCAGCTCGTGCCGGACGACCTGTTCCGGCGTGTAAGCTTGGAGGAGGTGCTCACAGACCTTTCGCCCAGGAGCAGCACGTTCTACAAAGCCATCCTGCAAAACCTCTTCTTCGCCACGTTGAACACGCCGATGAATGATCCGGCGAACCCGCGCGAATTCCGCAAGGATACGGAAGAGGGCAAGCGTTTCAATGATCAGTACATGGTTCACAACCAGTACCGCCACAAGAAACTCTTCCGAAACCCGGACGCGGCGTTGGAGATGTTCGGCTCCGTGCCATTCCTCAACGGCGGTTTGTTTGAGTGTCTAGACAAGAGAGAAGAGGTCAACGGAAAGCTGATCGAAACCCGCGTGGACGGCTTCTCCGATGTAGAGAGGAAACAACCCACCGTCCCAAACCGCCTTTTCTTCTGTGAGGAGCATCCCTGCGCCGACGATGGCGTTGACCTGAACACCGTGTACGGCACCCGCAACAAGCAGTACAAGGTGCGCGGGCTGATTGACACGCTCAACCGCTATAAGTTCACCATCGCCGAGAACACGCCAATTGAAGTGGAGGTCGCGCTCGACCCGGAGCTTCTGGGTAAGGTCTTCGAGAATCTGCTCGCCAGCTACAACCCTGAGACCGGCGCGACGGCGCGTAAGCAGACCGGCTCTTTCTACACCCCGCGCGAGATAGTCAACTACATGGTTGACGAATCGCTCATCGCGTACCTCGAAACGCAGCTTACACAGACAGAAACGTCTGCTGCGGCGTCTGACGGTGCTGCGTTACAAACGCGCCTGCGGCAACTCTTCGCCTACACGGATGAGCCGCATCAGTTCTCAGAGACGGAAGTTGAACGACTGATCGCGGCGATTGACGGCGTGATGATACTCGACCCGGCGTGCGGTTCGGGCGCGTTCCCTATGGGTATTTTGCAGAAGCTCGTGTTCATCCTTGCTAAGCTCGACCCGCAGAACGCGAAGTGGAAGCAGCGGCAGATTGAGCGCGTGCGAGGTCTCATGCGCGATGCACAGAAGATTGAAGACGAAAAGTTCCGCGAGAACACCCTGCACGACCTCGAAGCACAGATCGGGAGTATAGAAGAGGCATTTAAGAATAACGAGCTTGACTACGGCAGGAAACTCTTTCTCATCGAGAACTGCATCTATGGCGTGGACATCCAGCCTATCGCTATCCAAATCAGCAAGCTGCGCTTCTTCATTTCGCTCATCATTGATCAGAGGATTCGCCCGCAGGCGGAGAACTTGGGGATTCGACCGCTGCCGAACCTTGAGACGAAGTTCGTCGCTGCGAACACCTTGTTCGGCATTGAGAAGCCGGCACAGAGCATGTTGCAGAACGAGGAATTGCGGCAAGCTATCGAGGAAAAGGAGCGCGAGCTGAAGATTGTGCGCGAGCGCCACTTCACGGCGCGTACGACGCGTACAAAAGAGAAGTACCGGAAGGAGGATGAGCGTCTGCGCCGTGAAATCGGCAAGCTGCTCGAAGCAGACAACTGGTCGCCAGAAACGACGGCAAAACTGATTCGGTGGAACCCTTACGACCAGAATAGCACGGCAGACTTTTTTGACTCGGAGTGGATGTTTGGTGTGCGCGACGGTTTCGATATTGTTATTGCAAATCCGCCCTATCTGAGTGCCTTAGAATATGCTGCCTGCTATCCAGATCATGACAGGGCTGAATTAAACAGACAGTATCAGACAGCAAGGGGGGCGTACGATATTTATGTCCTTTTCTATGAACGTGGAATCAAACTACTTAAGAAATCAGGAAACTTGATTTTCATCAACCCCAACAAATTACTATCTGCAAGGTACGCTGTGGCTTTGAGGGAGTTCATTATTAGTAATGGCACATTGGCGTCGTTAGTTGATGTGTCGGGAATAAAAGTTTTTAGTGAAGCTTCTGTTTACCCAATAATGATTTCACTCAAAGCTGGGAAAAGGAATGCTTATGAAGTCGATCTCAAATTGCCTCAAGTACGCGAGATGGAAAAATTTGAACTAAGTGAGTTCAAATCACTTAAGGTAGAAAGCGATAAACTGAGCCTACTACCGGAGAATATTTGGGGCTTCTTACTGTCGGATAAACTTCAACTCCTAATAAAACTCATGAACGGCAGCAGACCTCTTGCTGAACTCGGTGATGTAAACGCTACATCTACAGCCGGAGAGGCTGATAGCTATGGGGCATTTATAAGTGATAAGCGAACAGATGATTGCATGAAGATTGTTAACACCGGAACAATTGATAAGTTCGCCTCCCTTTGGGGATATCAACCTATGACCCACGGCGGCAATAGGTTGTTGAAGCCTTATCTGCCTTTGAGAAGGGCAGGTGTTAGTGCCAGAAGAAAAGAGATGTATTCCAGCCCGAAGATTATTTTTGCCAAGATGGCTAGAGTCTGCGAGGCGTTTCTTGATTACGATGGTGAGTATGCATCTATCAATACGAACTGCTTCTACAAACCAAAAGCCGATGTTGATATTCGCTATGTTGCAGCTTTCTGCAACTCATCAGTTTTCATGTTCCTTTACGAACAGCTTTTTGGAGCCCTCAGGATGAGCGGCGGGTATTTTCAGTTCCAAGCGCCACAGCTAAGAGTAGTTCCCGTTAAAAAGGTTAATTCTTCGAGCCAGGCTCCGATAATTAAACTCGTTGACAGAATCCTAGCCGCTAAGACCAAAGACCCAAATTCCGATACGGGTGAACTTGAGCGGGAAATAAACCGACTCTTTTACCAAATCTACGACCTCACACCCGACGAGATTGAGATTGTCGAAGCGAGTGCGTGAGGGTAAGTACACCGGGGGCCGTCAAGGTCCGTCTTGACCCTTCCCCATCCGCCGGGGCGAAAGGAGACCTTTGGAAAGCCAAATCGTCTTCGGGGACGACCAACGCTACTACGCGGCGCAGCCTAACGCGCGCCGCGCGGGCGAGTCCTTCGCACAGCAGGCGGCGGCGCGAACGCTCGAACGCCTCCTCAGTGCTCACGAGGAGGAGTGGCGCGAAACCGTCAAGCGCACCTTCCGGCAGTGGAACAACATACTGCGCAACTACCTGCGCGACGAGACGGCGCTTCGCCTCTCCGTCGGAGACGACCAGCAGTCAGTCCCAGTGCGCGTGACGAACGCCCTGCCCGAGCCTTTCGCCGAGATCGTCTCCGAGTTCAACGACCCGCTTATCTGGAAGCTCTACCTCAACCGCGCCGTCCTAGCTGCCTCCGTTCAAGGGATACGACTCGCCGAAATCGAAGCGCCCGCCATCGGGCGGCACGAAAAATTGCAGGCGCATCCCGCTGCGCCCGAAGAGCTGCGCCATGTCAGCGAACACCTCGAAGCGATTAACGGTTACCTCGACGGACTCGAACTTATAGAACGAATTAAGGGTCTTAACTCCGACGTGCTTGGCGCGTACTTCTTCCGCCTCCCGGAAGTCCAACTCTACTGGAAGGTCATCGGGCTGGTGGCGGGCATCCTCAACGTTTCCGTCGAAGCCCTAACCGTCGTCACGCTCGCCCACGAACTCGCGCACGCTTATACGCATCTCGGCAGGGACATTGACGGCAACCGCTGGGGCACCGACTCATTTGCCGCAACTGATCTTGAAATAGTTGAAGGCTTGGCGCAGTTCTACACCGCCATCATCTGCGGCAAGCTGGCGGCGCGCTTCCCCGCGGCCCACCAAGCCTACGAAGCCCTGCTAAAAATGCAGTCTGGCGCATACGTTGTACACACAAACTGGACTGAGCAGACCGAACGCGGCGGCGAGATAGTCCGCTTCGCTATGATAGCTACCCGCTCTCGTAAGCTTCTCCGATACTCCCAATGGAGGGCCGAACTGGACAACGTCCGCCCGCAGGTAGGGCACGCTAAAGCTAAAAATAATTCACCGCTGGGGCAACCCTCATGACAGAAGTACGCAGCCGCCTCGAAGAAATCGCCGACGAAATCAAGCAGGGCAAGCAGCCCGAGCCGGAAACAGTCCGCACACTGCTCGGTTGGTTCGGCGCGCAGCGTCGCGGCTATCAGGTCAATTCGCTCATCGAGCGGGCGCTCAACCGATACCGCATCAAAACGCTGCCCGACTTTCGTTACGCCTACATTGACTCGAAGATCAACTTCGTCCCGGCGACATCCGATGACGTCGCTAGTGCTTCATCTGACAGCACAGAATCGGAGTCAACGGAAGCCAGCACTGAAGTAACGACCGAAGCGCCAGCAACCACCACCGAACCTGTGACGGTTATTGTGACCACAGTCGGCGGTGCGCTCGAAGACCCGACCTACCGCATCGGTAAACTTGCCGCCGCGAATAATCCTCCGGTCAGCGTAAAACCCAACAGCAGTCTGAAAGAAGCCATTACGCTGATGCTGACTCACGACTTTTCGCAACTTCCGGTAATGCAGAGCGAGCGCGATGTGAAAGGCGTGATAAGTTGGGCTTCAATCGGCCCGCGTCTGGCAATGGACAACAAAGCTGAGTCCGTCAATCACTACATGGAGAGTCATCAAGAGTTGAGCGCCGACGTTTCGCTCTTCGCAGCAATCGGCGTCATTGTCGAACACGACTACGTGCTGATTCGCGATGCTCAGAAGAAGATCACCGGCATCGTCACGACAAGCGACTTGAGCCTCCAATTCCACCAGCTCGGCGAGCCGTTTCTGCTCATCGGTGAGATCGAGAATCACATCCGCCGTTTGGTTGACGGTAAATTCACTACCGAAGAGCTAAAGGCGAGTTGCGATCCGGGGGACACAGAGCGCGTTGTTGAGAACGTCAGCGACCTAACATTCGGTGAATACCTTCGGCTGTTACAGAACCCTAATAACTGGGAACGCCTCGGTATCGCCCTTGACCGCAAGGTGTTTATCGAGAAGCTAGACAAAATAAGGCAAATCCGAAATGACGTGATGCATTTCGATCCCGACGGCTTATCACCCGACGAACTCGAAGTGCTCCGCAGTTTCGTTCAGTTCCTACAAAAGCTGCGTGAGATCACTAACAAGACATAAGAGCCAGAGATAGGTAATACTCATTTGGATTATGTCCCTCGATAATGGAAGTAGAATATGAGCACAAAACAGACTATTTGGGGCATTCACGCGGGGCGGACGGGGGATGCTGATTCGCTCTTTCTTAAACGGAACTACATCGCTCTCGGCTGGCGTGCATTGGGTGATCTAAGTCAGATCAAACCAGATCGCGAAGCCTTCAAAGCTAAAGTCGCCGAAGCCTACCCTCACTATAAGCCCGGAGCAGTGCCGGTTGCGGCCGGCCAACTCTACCGCTTCGTTTACGAGATGAAACCGGGCGACCTCGTCGTCTATCCATCAAAGAATGATAGGCAGATTCACCTCGGGCAGGTGGATGGCGAGTACAAGCACGCGCCGAAGATTGAGGAAGGTTATCCGAACTTACGCGCCGTGAAGTGGCTACGTTCCTTCCCGCGCACTCGCTTCACGCAGGGCGCGCTCTACGAAATCGGCTCGGCCATGTCACTCTTCCAAGTGAAGAACTACGCCGACGAGTTTCGCGCCGCCCTCGAAGGCAAGGCGGCATTAACGCCGCCCGCCGCAGACGAGACGGTTGCGGTAGTAGCCGAGAACATCGAGCAGACAACCCGCGACTTCATCATCAAGCAACTGGCTCAGGAACTAAAAGGTCACCCGTTCGCCAGCTTCGTCGCCCACCTGCTGCAAACGATGGGCTACCGCACCCGCATCTCGCCCGAAGGCGCTGACGGCGGTATTGACATAATCGCACACAAGGATGAACTGGGATTCGAGCCGCCAATCATCAAGGTACAGGTCAAGAGCAGCGAGGGCAGCATCGGAGACCCAGTAGTTTCAGCCCTATACGGTAAGGTCGAGCGTGATGAGTATGGCCTTGTCGTCACACTAGGCACGTTTACGCCGCCCGCCAAGAACTTCGCTCGTAATAAGAGCAACCTGCGCCTCATTGATGGCGAGGAACTGGTCGGCCTTGTCTTGCAGCACTATGAGCAGTTCGACTCAAGCTACAAAGGTCTTATACCACTGAAGCGTATCTATGTACCTGAACCTGTTGAGGCAGAGGAAGGATGAGCTGCTTTGTCGTTTAACCGTTAATATGGAGAACGAATCTTGGCTGAACAAGGTGATGCCCCCAGAGTAGAAACTACGTTAGAGCGTGCGCAGCGTATTCGTGATTACGTTGAGAGGATGATTGCGGAACTCGGCGAACATCCTGAATGTGAATTGAAACGAGAATGGCGTCGGGACACATCCTACCTAAGAGCCGAATTCATTAAAGACATTCAATCAATCGCCAACTCTGAGATTCCCCGAGAACGCGAGAAGTACATAGTTGTAGGTGCAGACGAACAAACTAGGACGATAACTGGATGTAATCACGCCGACTTTGATGAGGCGGGCATCCGGCAATTACTCGAATCGAACCTCGATCCCGTCCCAGAGTTCGAGGTGCTAGGTCTTACCTCATCTGCTGGTGTCAATTTCGTAGTAATTCGTATCCCGCATCAGCCCAACCGACCTTTCGTCGCCAATGCAACCATTCGCGTAAATGACAGGGTATATTTGGCTGAGGGGCAAATCTGGATTAAACCGGGCGGCGGGGACACTGGGAGTACGCAGAAGCGGCTTGTTACGACCCGCGCCGAGCTTTTACAGCTCATCAATATTGAGCCACTCGTACAAAGAGAGGTCGCGGCGAGGGTTGAACAGTTGTTACCGCAGATTCGGCTGGAAGAGCGAACGAGGCTCCAAGGTCAAGCCGTAAATTTCGTTTCGGCATTGACCGCTACCGACGCAGAGTTCGAGGCGTATGCCGAGCAAGTGTTGGCCGCCGAGAACGAACGGCAGCTTAGCATGGTCATCGAGAAGCTGCGCGAACGCACAGTAACGGTGTGGGCGCTTGAACCAGAAGAGTCAAGGCAGATTCCCCGTGAGCGGGTCGTGGAAATAAAGGAGACCACATTCATCCCGGCGATGCGCCGCATCGTACATCTGGGACTAATCCTCATCAGATACTCGGCTCCGATACACTGGTTCGAGCGGTTGGCGAGCCTGCTTGTCGAGATTTACAACTCCTCAAACTCACTTGGCCGCGTCCTTGTGCGGATAGATCATGAAGCAAGCGTTGACTCTCTAGCGAACCACTCTAATCATACAGTTCTCGCCGTAGAGTCGTTGCTTGCGGCTTACCTGTTGGCGGGATACGAGTTGAGCCGGAGGGACGACGTTATTTACGCAGGGACACTCTTCCCTCACGTCGTTAAGTCTGTGCCGCCACCTTTCGAAGAGTGGCAAAGGGATGGGTTCTACCTCTTCTGGCCAATTACGCATTATGGCTTTCCAAATCGCCAGCGCGAACTACTCGTATTAGAGAGATATGGCAGCGGGGATCGCATTGAGGAGCTAGTGGGTGGTAAGAAAGCCATGAGACGGGCAGTCCTTGAAATAGATTGCCTGATTGACTGGCACTCGTTTATGAGCCAACGCTCGTGGGGAAGCGGGCAGGCAGGCGAGCCCGAAGTAGTTGAGTATGTCCGTAACACCTTCCCGAACGTATCTACCGTCTTCCATCCGAACTTTACGCATGAACCCCTGAACAATGTCATTCCTTTGATCGAGAGATTATGGACGGCGATACATACCGGGAACAAGAACTTCTATCTGCTAGATGCAGGTTGGGCGCGGGCTTTCGCCGCAATTGATTTAGAACGGCGTGAGCAGCTTTTAGCCCGCTTTCTCACCTATGCTGAAAGCAAACACAGTGAGTGGATGTGGACAACAAGACGTTTCCCCCATGATGTTTGGTGGCCGCCCCAGATTCGAGATATCGTTAATCGTCTAAAACAGTGATGGCTATCTCAAGAGTTCATTGGCTCTTGCTAGAGGATTAGTCCTATGGCTAAGTCAATTAAACAACCAACTCCACAAGACATAAGAAGTGCCGAGGCGATAACGGACAAACCTACTACAAGGGATCTACTTGGCTTTGAACAATACACAGTGCCAATAGCCAGGAGGATTGCCGAAGCGTCTAACGAAAGCACCCCCATGAGTATAGGCATATATGGTGAGTGGGGCAGCGGCAAAACAAGTTTCTTGATGATGGTAAGTGAGGAATTACGCAAGAACAATATATATCCTATTTGGTTTAACGCATGGAAGTATGAGAAGGAAGATAACCTCTGGTCGGCACTAATTCAGACTATATTGGATCAAGCCAGAGTAAATGGAAGTTGGTATGAACGGTTCTGGATTAAAGTCAAGATTTGGCGGGACACTATTAAGATACGCGCCGGGTTATGGGAGGTCGTCAAGAAAATTCTGCCGATTATATTCAGAATTCTTGTCATCTTGTTATGTGTAGCCATAGTGTCCGGTTGGTCGTCACAAGAAATCCAGACACTTTTGAATCGACTGGCAGGCGGATTACAAGACTTACCGTTACTTCGTAATTTACCTCAACCTTCTGTAGTTAAGATTATTTCTATCTTTGTAGCGTTATATGCTGCAAAACCTTTTGACTTATACAAGTTGTTCGAGGCAAGACTTGGGATAGACTTTTCTAAACTCCAGCGAAAGCGCACATACCAAGAACATATTGCATTTCTCGATGAGTTTAGCACTGAATTCAAACGCATCATCAGGCGGATCGGCGGGGGGAAGCCCATTGTCGTAATCATTGATGATTTAGACAGATGTCTGCCGGAAAAAGCCGTACAAGTGCTAGAGACAATTAAGCTATTCCTAGATGTGCAAGGGTGCGTCTTTCTATTGGCAGTTGATAAAGAGATTGTAGAGAAAGCCGTCTCAGTCAAGTACAAAGATATTTTAGCTATGCTACGTGAAACCGACGCGAGATCGCCAAGCATAGGCACATTCTTCGGCGAAAATTATTTTGAGAAGATCATCCAGACGCCGTTCTTATTGCCTCCTTTATCGACGGAAACCGTCCAGAGATTTATCTCAACCCTCTTTGAGGACAAAGACGCCAAACTCAGCGCCAAAACCTTCGCTATTGGATTGCCGCATAACGCGCGCAAGATAAAGCGCATTATTAATATATTCCTATTCTTGCGAGAACTTGCGGCTGATCGTATTAAGGAAGGCGTAATACAGCCAGCCCTTCTGGCAAAGTTGGTAATAATACAGCACCAATTCCGCGATTTATATCGTGACATAATCAATTACCCTGAATTGCTTGAGGCACTTGAGACCTATTACCGCAATCGTAAAGGAACAGAAGAAGACACCGATAGGGTTGTAGAGGATCCAATTCTAAATGAGAAAATTCTAGTCTATGCTAGGCAGTATTCATCTCTACCTCTGCGTGAGATACTTTTGCAATCCGATGGGGATGATGATTCTTTCGTCAATGCTAAGACGGAAGACTATATCTATTTCGTCAAAACAGTTATTGAAGAGAAAATACCTTTACTTGAAGAGCCGCAAGAAGCCGATCCCACATTAGCTCAGGGAAAATACTTGGCGTATTTACTAGGGGTCTCCAGTGACATAAAAATCCCGTCATCAAATGTAACTCTGTCGCTTGAGAAAGCTTTTGTTGAACAGAGGTTAGAGCCACATTCAAATAACGCTAATCTCGGAAGCGCGCCGGCCACTCTTGATAAAATATTTAAATTAAGCGGGAGGATTGGGCTGCTGGGTGATCCCGGTAGTGGTAAGACTACATTGTTAATGTATTTAGCAAAAACCTTTGCCGAGGCAATGGTGAGTAACGATACATCAGGAATTATGGATCGGTTTGGAATTACAGATACATTGCTTCCGGTAAGAATATCATTAAGGGATTATAGTTCATTTCTCAGTAATAAGACGGACAAGACTGGCTCTCCTACTCCTGATTTGATCATTCAGTTCTTAAATGATTACTTCACCAGATGGAATCTTGAGCTACCGCAGAATTTCTTTATCAGTTATCTGGAAAAAGGCAAGTGCCTTTTATTATTGGATGGCCTCGATGAAATCTCAGAAACATCACAACGATACTATGTGGCTGAGAGCCTTAACGCCTTAGCATCTCGGTACCCTACGAACCGGTTTATTGTAACTGTCCGACCAGTTGGGTTTGGTAAACAGGTACAACTTCTCAAGTTTGACTATTACAGAATACTTCCTTGGTCCGATGAGCAGATTAAAACCTTCGTTAACACATGGTACAAACTCTCACCAGATGATCCTGCAACTCGCGGGCAAGCAGAGCCTCTCTTGGATGCAATTATGAATCGAGAGGAGTTGCGAATGTTAGCAAGTAACCCTCTATTACTCATCCTCATAACGCAACTTTATCGGCAACAACACGTGATGCCAATCGCTCGTACTGAATTGTATAAACATGCTGTAAATATGCTTCTGGAAAGATGGGATTTGAGCAGAGGGTTTAGCCGCGGAGATACTGATAGGTTTTATCTGGATGCTTTATCTGCCATAGCATTGAATATGTGTGAACGTCAGGTTACAGATATAGGGCATAGTGAAGTCGTTCAGACTCTGGCGCGGTTAAGAAGTGATCCTTCCAGTGAGACATCAATAACTCTTTCTACATTGAAAGAGGGTACTGGTCTGTTGACCGAAGTAGAACCAAATAGGTACCACTTCATTACTCGCGGATTTCAGGAATACTTCGCCGCCCGCGCGTTAATTAATCACCGTAATTCCATACAAGCAACGCTTGAACACAAAGACGATCCTTACTGGCGAGAAGTCATTTTGTTTGTAATTGATTATATGATGCAGAACAATGCTCCTGCTGGTAACGAACTGCTGCAGAAGCTTTTTGATAATTCTAACCCTAACAGTGTCATATTAGTGGGCCAATATCTAGCCGAAAATCCGCCAACCAAGGCTGAGGCTAGTCTCGTTAATCAGGTACTAGACGCATTAGCTACGTTGGAGTCGGATGATAAACTTGATGCCGCGATTCTAGAAACAATCAAGGCTATCAGAGATAAAATTTCTAGAACACACCCCGAAACCCCGAAAGCCGTATAAAATTACTGCCAAGTTGGATTTACTTCGATAGAAATGCGACATTTGAATGCTTGGCTTTCCCATCAACAACGCGGTTTGATTCTTGGGATCAAGTCCTGCCAGCGGAGCTAAATAATCGGGTATTATGTAATGCACAGAATTGCTATTTATTTAGCGCTCTGATTGCTGCTCCTTCTTTTCTGCGCGAACATCTCCGCAATCTCCTTCGTGATGGTCGCGTCCTAGGGAGATTTATCGTCACGAATGTACCCGACCATGCGAGGGAACCTCAACGCGAAACCCCTGCTTGTCTAACGCGGCGGTGTGAATAGGTGAGCGGGTGATCTCGTCGGCGAGCACCGACACGACGAACTTCGGCTCGACCCGCACGCCCGGAGTTATTACTCGGACGCCTTCGGTGGGGCGGATTTTCATTTACCCGGTTACTGGTTGGTGTTTAGTAGGGTCGTCTTTGGGGGGCAGCTTCCCGGCCACCGCCAGTTCGTAAACTTTGAACTGAGCCTTATAAACCGGCGTGTAGGGGTAGAGTTCTCTAATTGCTTGGTCTAGAGTAGCGATTGCTCGGTCCGGGTCGGTCTTGATGGTTTCCTTCAGTTGGGCGAAGATTTGGGCCAGAATAAACGCTGAATCGGGGTCGTCCGAGAAAGGCTCCCAAACATTCCATGCGTCGCTCATAAACACTCCACGGCTGAAAAATACAACCGGCACAGGATACTGTTAATTAACAGTGTACGCAACCCGTCGGGAGGTCTCGATGGGTAGAACTAGGCGCGCACAACCGAAAGGGCTGGCCGGTAAACTGAGGGAGATTAGACGCCGCTTAGATTGGAGCCAAGAGCAAATGGCTGACCGGCTGAAGAAGGTTGAGAAGACTATCTATCCTGGACTTGTTTCCAGGTTTGAGCACGGCAAGGCCGAACCTTCGCTTATCGTCTTATTGGAGTATTCGCGAATAGCTGGCGTTTCAATGGAAACTTTGGTTGATGACAAGATACGGTATTAGTTATGGCGTTTAGATACAATCCACCCCTCTACTCTGCTGACCCCGGATTTGCAATTTCCAATAGCTGTATGTATCAGTCTCTGCCCCTACTCCCTATTGTGATCAGCGACTATGTTAGCTATAATAGCTAAGTCGTAGCCTTAGTTCAAACAGGTTCATGCTTATGCGTACTGTCAACATTGCCGACCTGAAGAACAACCTGAGCGCGCACCTTGAGCGCGTGCGCGCGGGCGAGGAGTTGCTCGTCAAAGACCGCAACCGCCCCATCGCCAAGCTCGTGCCGCTCGCCTCGGGCGAGGACTTGGACGCGGAGGAGTTGGAGCTAGCCGCGGCGGGCGTCGTCCGTTTGCCCACCCAGAGCCTGCCGGATTCGTTCTGGAAGATGCCCGCGCCGCAGGTCTCTTTCGAGGACGCGGTCGCAGCCGTCACCTCCGAGCGGGACGAAGACTAATGCCCTCCGCTAAGAAGTCTGCCAAGGCCGCTCCGAAGGTCGAGCGAGCGTTCTGGGACACAAGCGCCATCGTCCCCTTGTGCTGCCAACAGGACACGTCGCAGGAGATGCGGCGCATAGCGCGGCGGATCAAGCGCGTCGCCGCTTGGTGGGGTACGACCGTCGAAGCCCGTAGCGCGTTCAGCCGCTTGGTGCGTGACGGCCAGATGACGGCGAAGGGTTTACAGCAGGCGGTGGCGCGGCTGGAGGTGCACCGCGCCTCGTGGGTCGAGGTGCTGCCGGGTGACCGGCTGAGGGAGATCGCGGAGGGGCTGCCTGAGCAGTACGGCTTGCGGGCGCTGGACTCTTTCCAACTGGCGGCGGCGCTCGCTTGGTGTAAGGAGCAGCCGCGCGGGCGGCTCTTTGTTTGCTGCGACGCGCGGCTGGCGGAGGCGGCACAGAAGGCGGGTTTCGACGTACTCCCATGACGGGGACTCTTCGCCCGCTCATAACCGCATTCTTCGCGCGCTCGTCTCTAACGAGCCTTAAAGACTTGCACTGGAAAGTTCTAATACAGCCCTAAATAAGAGCCGTCAAAAAGCCGTCATAGATAACAAACGCGCGCCATTAAATTGTTGCTTTGAATGACTTTGTTGGCGCAAGTAATAGTAGCCGAAGAAGATGTTGCCCGCCCCGTGCGTGCCGACGAGCGCCGGCTCTTCACCGAAGTGCTGGGTGTATGAGCTGACAATCGGCAGCCTGCCTGAGAAGCACCTGGCGAGCTGATCCTCCATCCGGTTGTTGCCGCAGTCGTGCGGGCAGACGGTGCAACTAAGCAACAGCCTTTCAAGGGCCTGCACCCTCTCCGCCATCTCCCTTGATTCGTATAAGGCTAAGTAGTTCGGTCGGTACTCTGCTGCCATGATTAACCTCAGTGTCCATTTAGTCTGACTTTCACGGCTGGTTCTAACAGTCGCTTTTCTCCTCCGTGCGGGGCGGCGGACTGCGTTGCCCTGTTACCCGGAATCCCCCATTCCCCCTAAACCCGTCAAAAAGCCGTCAAGCCTTTCAAGAAGGATGAGGGCCGCCTACATGACTCGTAGGAGTATACCCGGAAGCCCTCACAGTTAAAGAGCGGAGATTCGCAGGCCCGTCGAACCGTCTCGTGTGGATATAGATGTGTGTATCTGAAATAAGCAGCGTGAGCGTGAATTTTCATCCCGCTCCGAGGTGACGGCCGAGACGGCGGCCTCGAAAGAGACCTGCGGCGCGGGCATCTTCCACATCGAAATCCGGGCGGAAGTCGCACCGTTCAGAACCGTTCGCATAGTTTAAAGCGGCAATGGGTGAAAGGTTCGTGGGGAGCGTGCTCACCGGCGTAGGCTGGTGAGCAGGGAGGCGATGTGGGCGTAGTCTGTGAGTAGGTAGGCGTCGCCGTGGCGTGCGCCTTCGGCGGCGTCGGGGTTGACGATTACGACGGGGAGGTTGCGAAAGGCCGGGAGTTCGCGGAGGCGTGCCATCAGGGCGTCTAAGGTCGGCAGCTCCTCTTCCGTCAGAAGCAGTTCAGGTGACTCACGCTCTAAGACCTCGAACGCTTCTGCCTCGTTCGTCGCCTCCACGACGCGGTAACCGTAACGCCCGGCAGACTGCTTCATGCTGGAGCGTATCCAGTCTATGTCCTCGACAAGTAGGATCGTCGGACGGTGCCAGTCTGCTGTCTTCATTAACGCCCTGCCCCGCGGAAGTTTTGCGCCCGGTTGACGCGGCCTGCGATGCTTTTAGCAGAGCCGGGACTGTGCGGTCTGTCCACTTCCGCACTCAGGCAGGGCGGGAGGCGGGCGGGGAAGTTTACATGTAAGTGTTTTCTTGCCGCGCACCTGTCAACGCCCCGTAGCATTCACAGGCGACCATCTCCAGCAGCGGCCGGTTGATGACGCGCAAACTCCCGCGGGTGTAGATGATCACCCCCTGGCGTTGCAACTCTACGGCAAGCTCGGTGACGCCTGCGCGGCGCACGCCGAGGTGGTGAGCGATGCGCTCGTGCGTCATCTCTATCGTGTCCGTGTCGAGGCGGTCGGTCAGGAGCAGCAGCCAGACGGCGAGGCGCTGTTCCGTCCGGTGGAGAATGGAGCAGGCGGCACGCTGCGCGACTTGCGTGAGGTACTCGGCTGAGTAGGCCAGTAGTGACTGCCGCAGCCCTTCGGCGTGCACTAACTCCCGCGCGAATTCCTGCTTCTGCACCCTGAGGGCGCTGCCCGCGACCAGGACGTTTAGAGAATGTGCGGGCGGGCGAGACTCTAACAGTGCGGCGAGTCCCGCCGCGCCTTCAGAGCCTATCATCCCGACCTCCGCGGATTTTCCGTCCTGCATGTCGGCGTGGCAGGAGATGACGGAATTTTCGGGAAAGTAGATGAACCGTGGTATCTCTCCGGCCTCCGCCAGACGTTCTCGGGCGGAAAGTGAGAGGGGTTCGAGCAGGGGCATCAGGCGCGCGAACTCGGTGTCCGGCAACCCGGTCAGCAGCTTATTGGTCAGCATCTCTTTCATTACTAGCACCTCGGAAAATTCTCAGCCCCTCTTTGAGCTTTACGCGACCTTCCTGATGTGTACCAGGACGGACTTCGTGCGGTCGTGGTGCACGCGCTCGCGTATGCGCGCGAGGAGTACCTTGACCGGGTGGATGCAGCCTGCGTACTGGCAATCGAATTTGAAACTGTCGGCGGGACTCGCGCCGAGCGTGAACTCGGTCACGTGACGCCGGAACTCAGCGACGTTCTCGAAGGGCGCGACCTCATCATAGAAGTTGCGCCCGGACATCTCCGGCCCTGTGCCGCCCGGCTCGATTCGTGAGTAGAGCACCGTCCCGGCTTCGTCCAGTTCAAACAGCCCGAGTAGTTCTTCCCCTGTCAGGAGCGTTGCGCTCATAGTTAAAACGTCCCTTCTTCAATCTAAATGGCGAACCCCTGCGCACGCCGGCCCAGATACTTTTCGAGCACGCCGCCGAGTTGCGCCATGTCGAGCGGCTTGACGAGGTATTCGTCGCACCCGGCTGCGCGGGCGACGATGCGGAAGGCCGGCTCGGCGCGGCCGGAGACGAAGATGATCGGCACGCGGCCCGTCCGTCCGCTCTGGCGTATCCGCCGCGTGGCGGCCAGACCGTCCACGCGCGGGAGGCTGGCGTCCATCAGGATCAAATCCGGGCCTGCGCTCTCGGCGAGGCGCACGGCCTCCTCGCCGTCCACGGCTTCGACGACGGCGCAGCCGCGTCGCTCCAGTATGGTGCTGAGCAGGAAGCGCGTGTCTTCGTGGTCGTCCGTGACGAGGACGAGCGGACGCGCGCGCGGCGCGGGCTGCGCCCCGGCTGCGTCCTCTCGGTTGCTCAACAAGGTAGGCATGACTTTGCAAACTCCGACGAGGCTTGAGGGGGCTTGCCCGTCGTCACTTACCCGAGTAAAGAAAATCTTCGCCGGTTAAAGCGCAGAATGGGATTGAGGCGACTCCCCTCATGACGTTTCGCCTGCTGATGGGTTGCAGCAAGTCGCGGGATGAACGGCGGGCGGCCTCTGGCTCTGGGCAGAGCCAGAGGCCGCCCGGCTCGATCCAATCAAACGGTGCGTGCCTTTTATCTCACAGACGAAGGCGACGGGCTATTGGGTAAGGTGCGAAGCGCGAGTAAGGATTAGCCCTAATCGGTTAAAAGACTTTGGGCGGCTCAAGGAGCGGCGTCAGTTATCCTGCAACCAGCCCTGAAACATGGCGTAGCGCACGAGGTCTATGCGGCTCGTGATGCCCAGCTTGCGCATCGCGTTGGCCTTGTGGGCTTCGATGGTCTTGACGCTGAGTTCAAGCCGCGCGGCGATCTCCTTGTTGCTGTAGCCGAGCGCGATGTGGCGCAGGACTTCCGACTCGCGTTCGCTCAGCGAGCCATGCGCCTCGCCGCGCAGCGCGCCAGCGCGCCCGCTGTAAGCGTCCGCGACTTTAGCGGCCAGCTTCGGGTCGAGGTATGTGCCGCCGGAGGCGATGGCGCGGATGGCGTGCATCAGCTCGGTTGACGCGCTCTGCTTGAGCACGTAGCCGGCCGCGCCCGCGCGCAGCAGTTGTTGAATGTAGCCGGCGTCGGCGTGGCGCGAGAGCGTGAGCACGCGCACCTGCGGGCAGACCGCTTTGAGTCTCTCGGTCGCCTTCAGCCCGTTCAGCCGGGGCATCGTGATGTCCATCACGAGCACGTCCGGCAGCAGCTTCTGCGCCTGTGTGACGGCGGCGAGGCCGTCGCCCGCCTCGCCGACCACCTCCATGTCGGCCTGCGCGTTGATGATCAGCTTCAGCCCCTCGCGCACGGTCTCGTGGTCGTCCGCGAGCATGACGCGCAGCTTCGTCATTGCACCTCCCCCGCCTCTTCTTCAAGAAACTTGACGGGGACGCGCGCGAAGATGGTCGTGCCTTCCTTCGGCTTGGACTCGATCTCAAGTATGCCGCCGACGAGCGCGGCCCGCTCGCGCATCCCGACGAGGCCCATCCCTTTCTCGCCGTCGCCGTCCGCGACCTGCTTCGGGTTGAAGCCGACACCGTCGTCTTCGATGATGAGTACCACCTGACTATCACGCCGTTCGAGCAGCACGTCCACGCGCTTGGCCTGCGCATACTTCATGGTGTTGTTGAGCGCCTCCTGCGTGATGCGGTAGAGGTTCGTTTCGGTTTCGGACGCGAGCCGCCCTCTGTCCATCCCGGAGGTGTGAAACTGCGCTTCGATGCCGGCATATACCGACCATTCGCGCACGTAGCTGGCGAGGGCCTCGGCCAGCCCGATGTCGTCGAGCGCGGCGGGGCGCAGTTCCCACGTGAGGAAGTCCACGTCGGCGTCCAGCCGCTCGGCGATGGCCTTCGTCTGTTCGAGTTTCCGGCGCAGCTCGTCGTCTTGGCCGCACGCTTCGTTGAGCGTTTCGAGGTTCAGGCGCAGCGCCGTCATCTGCTGGCCGAGTTGGTCGTGGATGTCGCGGGCGATGCGGCGGCGCTCGTCCTCCTGCGCGCGCACTAACTGGCGGAGCAGGCGCACGCGCGCCCGCTCGATCTGGATGCGCTGGGAGATTTCATCGCGCAGGGACTCGTTCGCCTGCGCAAGCTCAAGCGTGCGCTCGCGCACCCGCGCCTCCACCTCGTCGTAGGCGCGGCGCAACTCTTCCTCGGCCTGCCTACGCTCGGTCAGGTCGCGCGCCATCTTGGCGTAGCCCACCAACGTGCCGTCCGCGTCGCGCACGGCGTAGAGAGCGCCGGAGACGTAGATGCGCGTGCCGTCTTTGCGCAGATGCCAGCGTTCGTCCGCCGCGCGTCCTTCCGCGAGCGCCGTCTCCATCTCCTGCCGGTCCGCGCCCTGCTCGCGGTCTTCCGGCGTGAAGATGATTGAGACGTGCTGACCGACGGCTTCCGCCTCCGTGTAGCCGAAGATGCGCTCCGCGCCGACGTTCCAACTTTCGATGCGCCCCCCGGCGCTCTGCATGAAGATGGCGTAGTCTTCGACGTTCTCCATCGTCAGGCGCACGCGCTCGTTGGACTGGCGCAGGGCCGCTTCCTTTTGCTTGCGCTCGGTGATGTCCAGCGCCATGCCGACGATGAAGCGGCGGCCATCCCTGAGCGTCCCCGGCAAGGACGCGGAGAAGCTCCAGTGGCGCAGGCCGCCCGCGCGCGTGCGGACGGGGAACTCGATGTTGAGCGAGCGGCGGTCGCCCTTGAACAGCTCCTGCACGTGTTCGCGCACGGCGTCGGCCCCCTCGCCGTAGGCGCGCGTCAGCCACGCGTCGAAGGTCGGCGCGTCCTCAATCGAGTAGCCGGTCAGTTCCGTCCACGTCCGGCTGACTTGCAGCACCTCGCCGTCCTCGGCGTGCATGATGACCGGAATCGGTGCGTCCTCAATCGCGCGCCGGAACTGCTCCTCGCTCTGGCGCACGTAGTCCTCCGCGTCTTGGCGCTCGGTGATGTCGAAGAACGAGAGGACGACGCCGTTGATGCGTTCTTCCGAGGTGCGGTAGGGCGCGATCTTCAACATGTATGTGCGCCCGTCGGTCGAGCGCGTTCCGCGCTCGACCGAGCGCAGGTGTTCGAGCACCGTCTGGGCGTCCGCGGTTAAATCGTCGCCTTCGAGTTTGCTCGTGATGTCGGAGAGCGGGCGCCCCACGTCCGCCGGTATGAGGTTGAAGATGTCACGGGCGCGCGGCGTGAACAGTTGGACGCGCAGGGAGCGGTCGAGGAAGACCGTGCCGATCTGCGTCGAGTTGATTAAATTCCTGTAGTCGTCTTTGGCATGACCCAACTCTTCGATCTTGATCTTCAACTCCTGATTGACGGTCGTCAGCTCCTCGTTGATGGATTGCAGCTCCTCTTTGCTCGTCTCAAGCTCTTCGGCGGCAGAACGCATCTCCTCGTTCATCGCCTGCAACTCTTCGTTGGAGGCTTTCAGCTCTTCGCGCTGCAACTCGTGCTGCTCGATGGTCGCGCTCAGTTGCGCTTTGACTTCGAGCAGTTCCTCTTCAAGCTGGCGGGCTATCGGCTCGTCCTCGCTGGCGACTCGCAAGGCGCGCGGCTCGTCCGCTTGTGCGGCGGCGCGCGCCTCCTCGAAGAGGACGAGGATGAAGCCGCGCGCCTTGTCCTCCTGACTCAAGACCGGCTTGACCAGCACGTCAACGATCTTCGTCTCGTCGCCGACCGGCACGGCGACGCCGCGCGCTTCGACATCCTTCCGCTTCTGCGTCGCCTGATAGAGCGCGGCGCGCAGTTCCAGCCGCAGTTCCGGGCGGATGAGCATGAGCAGGTTGGTCGTCGGCTCGCCGCCCCTCAGTTGCATGTATTGTCCGGCTCGCTCGGATATGTGCACGATGTCGTAGTCTTCGTTGACGACGACCGAGGGCGGCGCGTAACGCTCAAGCAGGCGTTGATGCAGTTCGCTGTAGGAAGAGACGGGTACGGGGCGCGTCGCGCGCGCGTGGCGCAGCTCGGGCAGCTTGCTGAACCGCATGGCGAGCGCGCCGTCGGGGATGGGGAAGACGAGGCGCGTCTCGACCGCCCGCCCCTGATAGATGCGATGCTCCTTATCCACGGCGACGTAAAGGTCGCTCGCGCCGTCAACCGACTCGGACGCGCCGAGCATCAGGTAGCCGCCGGGGTTTAAGGCGAAGTGCAGCACGTCCATCACGCGCTTCTGCGCCGTCTGGTTGAGGTAGATGAGCAGGTTGCGGCACGTCACCAGGTCGAGGTGCGAGAAGGGCGGGTCTTTGATGACGTTGTGGACGGCGAAGAGCACGCGCTCGCGGATTTCGCGCCGCACCCGATACTCGTCGTCCGACTCTTTGACGAAGTAGCGGGCGAGGCGTTCGGGCGGGATGTCCGCCGCATCGTTTAAGGTGTAGGAGCCGTCGCGCGCGGCAGCGATGGCATCTTCGTCAATGTCCGTGGCGAAGACCTGTATCTGCGGCGGGCTGGGCAGATTAACGCTGTAGTTCGCGAGTAGCATCGCCACCGTGTAGGCTTCTTCGCCGGTGGCGCAGCCCGCGACCCAGACGCGCACCTGATCATCACTGGTCTTCCCCTCGAACAGCTTCGGGATGACCTCGCGCTCCAAGACCTCGAACGCCTCGGCATCGCGGAAGAAGTTCGTCACACTGATGAGCAAATCTTTCAGGAGCGCATGCGCCTCCTGCGGGTGCTCGTGCATGAACTGCGAGTAGGCCGTCAGGTCTGCCAGCTCGTGGACGCTCGTTCGCCGGGCGATGCGGCGCAGCATCGTCGCGCGCTTGTAGTTCGAGAAGTCGTGCCCGGTGCGGACGCGCAACTGCGTCAGGATGTCGCGGAGCGCCGCCTTTTCCGCCTCGTTCTGCTCCGGCAGTTCGGGCCGCACGTCGGGGACGCGAATCTGTTTCAGCCCGTCCCTGTAAGCGATGATCTGCGCCGGCATCGCCGCCACGGGGAGCACGTAGTCCACCAGGCCGGTCGCCAGCGAGTGGCGCGGCATGTCTGTGTACTCCGCCTCGCGCGGGTCTTGCACGATGCAGCAGCCGCCGCGCTCCTTGATGCGCTTCATGCCCATCGAGCCGTTCGCGCCCGTCCCCGAGAGCACGACCGAGACGGCGCACTCGCGGTGCGACTCGGCGAGCGTGCGGAAGAAGATGTCAACGGGCGCGCGCCGCACCTCCGTGCTCGTCATCCGTGAGACATCGAGGTGGCCGTCGCTTATCGCCAGACTCCTGTCGGGCGGGATGACGTAGACGTGATTCGGCTCGACGCGCACGCGGTCAGTCACCTGTGTGACCGGAATCTGTGCCGCGCTCTGGAGCACTTCCGCCAACTGGCTGTCGTGATCCGGCGAGAGGTGCAGGATGACGACGTAAGCCATCTGGCTGTCGGCGGGCACGCGCGCGAAGAACTCCTTGAGCGCCCCGATGCCGCCCGCCGAAGCGCCCAGCCCGACGACCAGAAAATCATGCCCCGCGTCAGGCTCGGTCGCCTCCGCGCCGAACGGGTCTTGATTAAAAGTTTCGCTCATGCCTTGATAATCTTTGTAGCTTTGTCACCGAAGGCGACGAACAATATAGCCCAGCGAGAATCGCTGGGTTAAAAGCGACAAACGCACCCGCTCGCCGAAGGCGAGCGACAACAGCGTAATCGTTCGTCGCCTCCAGCGACAATTTTGATGCGGGCTATTTTACCCCCCCCGCGTGTGCTATAAGGGTACTGTATATTACCACCCCTTTCACGGAAACCCGTCAGAACCCGCCCTGGCCGGGCGCGAGGAGCGTTTCATGCGGAAAGACATCATCGTGGTGGGCGCTTCCGCGGGCGGCATCGAAGCGCTGCGCGTGCTGGTCGGCGGACTGCCGAAAGATTTCGCCGCCGCGGTCTTCGTCGTTCTGCACACCTCGCCCGAATCGCCGGGCTTGCTGGCCGACATACTCAAACGCAGCGGCCGCCTGCCTGCCGTGAGCGCCAAAGACGGCGAGCGCATTCGACCGGGCCGCATCTACGTCGCGCCGCCAGACCGTCACCTGCTCATCGAGCCGGGCGTTGTGCGCGTCACGCGCGGGCCGAAAGAGAACCGCTTTCGCCCCGCCGTCGATCCGCTCTTTCGCTCGGCGGCGCAAGTTTACGGGCCGCGCGTTGTCGGCGTCATCCTGACGGGCTATCTGGACGACGGCACGGCCGGACTCTGGACGGTCAAACAACTCGGCGGCACGACGGTCGTCCAAGACCCGCGGGACGCGCTCGTCCCCGTCATGCCGCAGAACGCGCTGGCGCACGTGAAGGTTGATTACTGTCTCCCGCTGGCAGAGATCGCGCCGCTACTGGTGCGCCTGACGACCGAAGCAGTGGCAGAGGAAGGAGCATTTCAAGTGCCGAAAGAGGTCGAGATCGAGGTCAACATCGCGAAGGAGCAGAGGGCGCTCGACGCGGGCGTGCTCACACTGGGCGAGCCGTCGAATTATGCCTGCCCGGAATGTCACGGCGTGCTGCTGCAATTGAAAGAGGGCACACTCTTCCGCTTCCGCTGTCACACAGGCCACGCCTACTCCATCGAAAGTCTCATGGCGGACATCACTGAAAAGATGGACGACGCGCTCTGGAACTCGATCCGCGCCTTTGAAGAGGGCGAGATGTTCATGCGCCAGATGGCCGAACACCTGGGCGAAAGTCATAACGGCCACACGGCCGATGCCTTCCTCAAACGCGCCGAAGAGGCGAAGCGGCGCGGCGCGCTGATGCGACAGGTCGCTACGAACGGCGAAGCGACGAAGACAGGCGAAGGCGACAAGACCTAGGAAATCCCGTCGCAAACACTTCGGCACGAGGCTCGGAGCGCGAACAATGAAGGCCACCCGTGCCGGTGGAACGCTGTGAAGTTCGGCCTCTGCTCTGTCCACCTACAGGTCGAATACGGCCACTTCTACGGCGGGTACAGGGCGAAGCAGAAGTCGGACACGTGCCTCAACTGCGGCGAGCCGCGCTCTGACGCGTCGGTGGACTTTTATTGCCGCGCTAAGCCTGCTTTAAGGCATGTAACTCAATTCAGTCTTCTCCCTCTCTCTATTGTTTACTGAGCAGGGCACGCAGCGACTGCTGGCGGAAGCGCGATTAACTGACGCTCGTGCTTAGAGCAGTTGAAAGCGGCAGAAACTGCCACTGTGAATTCGGCTTCGACGAGAATGGCCTTCGTGCCGGGCTGAGGCTAGCGTTGATCGGACAGGTGCAACGCTGCCCCGCTGTAATATCCCAACTCAATTAGCGCGATTCCTTGTCTACCGTGCGACGACCCACAATCGGGATTTGACACGGGCCATATGAACGCGAAGTTGTTGACACCGACACCGGAAAGGCATACCGTTCTCGCGCACCAAGCTTGTATCCCTGCCGGCGGGCGCTCCGCCGGCCTCACGCGATGAACAGTTGAGCGAGTGAAACCCGGCGCGACTCTAGGGTCTCCGACGGCGGCCGTGTTCCGCAGGCAACTCGCACCGGGAGGAAGGAGCGGCCCGCATGAGTAACGAAGCCGAGCAGACCATCGAGGCGAGATACCGGAAACACTTCGGGTACGTCGCCGGCTACCTGCCGAAGGACAGAGACAGCGTCGACGAGTGGCAAGAAAGTTTGAAGCGGAAGATCGAGGACGAGAGGCAAAAGGGGCGAAAGAAGCGACGCAGCCCGGCGGTCGCGGAACTGGCCGAACTGCTCCGCGTCAACGGCATCGTCCGGATGTACGTGAGCGAGATGATCGAGCAGCAGCCGAAGCAACACACAACGGTCAAGAGCATTGAAGACCTGCTCGACGCGCTGAGCCTCATCACCGTGACCGCGCCGCTCTACAATCCCGACCCGCAGAAGATCAACGCCTTCCCGATGTCGAGCCTCTTCACCTACATGATGATGACGAAGGCGGGGGAGGCCGTGTTTAGAAACGACGCGTTCAACGGCGCGCTCAGGAAGATACTGAAGGAGTGGTGCGCCTTCCTCGACAGCAAGGCGAGCCGATCCGTCCTGAACGAGGGCGAGGAGGGGTGGCTCTCGCAGTCCGCCTACTGGTATAACAAGCTGTATCAGTTCCGCATCCCCGACCAGTCCAAGCCGCACTGGGGGTGGCAATCCTTCAACGACTACTTCCACCGCGAGATCAAGCCCGAAGCCCGCCCCATAGACGGGCCGCACGACCCGAAGGTCATCGTGTCGGCCAACGACGGGAAGGTCTACAACATCGCGACGAACGTGCAGGCGACCGACACGTTCTGGCTGAAGGGGCAGACGTACTCGCTCGTGGACATGCTCGCCGACGAGTACGTCGAACGGTTCGTCGGCGGGAGCGTCTTCCAGTCCTTCCTAAGCGGTGCTGATTACCACCGTTGGCGGTCGCCCATTGACGGCGTCGTCCGGCAGGCGCGGGTCGTTGACGGGTTGATGTTCAGCGACCTGGAGGCCGCCGGATACGACCCGACCGCGGCCACCTACTCGCAAGGCTACGAGGCAGCAGTCAACACGCGCGGGCTGGTCTTCGTCGAGAGCGAGAACCCCGACACCGGCATGGTCTGCGTCGTCCCCATCGGCATCACCGAAATCTCCTCGGTGACCATCACGGCTAAAGTCGGCGACGTGGTCAAGAAGGGCGGCGAGTTGGGATACTTCAGTTACGGCGGTTCGAGTATGTGCCTCGTGTTCCAGCCGGGCGCGGTCGACCGTTTCACCGTGCCGAACCGGCCGTCCGGCAACAACCCGGACGACGGCCCGCCCATCAGGGTGAACGCGCAGATCGCCGTTGCCAGATGACCGGACGCGCTCCCCTCTTCTCGGCCTTCAGTTCGGGAATGTCCCCGCCCGGGAGCTGTTTGTGGTGAGTGGCTTTGCCAAGGGAATTATCTACGTGACGCAGGTCATAAATCGCCAACTCAGTAATTCTTTGGCTGATTGCATCAGTATCTTGGAAGCGACCACCCAACCTGCATCAAGTAGATAAATCCCAATCTTTCCGCTTGACAGTAATTCAGCAGCGGGTGTACTTTGCGCCCATCCCCCGAATCGGCTGAAGCTTGACCTACGGCCCCAGTAGCCCTCATCTCGCAGTTCACAACATTTGCAGAGCACAAGCGCACTGCGAACCTACCAACGGAGGAGCACCATGCAGCTATCCACTCGCCTGACGAGACGTTTTGTTTTGGTCGCAACTTTAGCCCTGATGCTCGGCGGCACGCTCGTGTCGTCAAGGAGCGCCAGCCCTACAGCTATATGTGGGTATGAGAAAGAAATAACCTACTACAACGACGCGGCCCACTCACAGGTGGTGGGCGTCGGGTACATCTATTGTAATGGGCGGGGCACGCTGGATGGCACTAGTTCGCCATACCATACGGACGAGATTCTGAACGTCTGCTGCGCCGACCCGTATGGCTGCGTACCCTGTTAAATGCCGGCCCGCGCGGTGGAAGGGGCACGGCGCGGCGGTGCCAGCGTCCCTGTAGCCGAGTAAGTCCGTGCCGCGTGTGGTCGCGTCGGCGCAAGGTACTCCTGCATGTAAGGTGCGTAATCTTCACTGCGCCTAGTGCTGTTTTTCCGCCGCCGAGCCACCGCCCGACGAAAAGCTGGCATGCTGTGAGGCGTCTTACCGGCCAAACGCTCAGCCAGCGCCATGCTACGTGCAATGGTAGAGATAGAGAAAGGCCTGCGCGGCCACCTCTGAGCGCGAGGGCCTAGGAGGTGGCCGCGCAGCAATTGCGTTGCTGCCAGTGCCCTATTGGAGGCACTCCTGCACGTAGCATTGGTAAGAAGAAGTACCGCAGTCACGGGTGAAGATACATCCTTCGTATGTCTGACCGGGGTGACTCCGGCACCACAGGTAGTAGCTGTCGCACTCTTCGTAGCATTCACCGCAGGCCGCAACCTTCGTGGCTCCGACGCCGGACGACACGACAGCCAGCGCGCTGATAAGCAGCAAGAGCACAAAGAACTTACGCATGAGGCGACGTGCTTCGGAACTGAACATGATCTTTCTCCTTTCACCGAGGGTGAGGTTGAGAGACTCCGGGGGCGTTTGTTGACGTTGAGAGGGAACAGGCGGAACGATATGCCTCCACCCGCACGGCTGTCAATAGCTCGCGGCCGCGCGGGAACGATTATTGGCAATGGATGTGCTCTATCGTTGCCGTTGACAATTATTCAGCGCCGGGTGTAGTGTGCACCTGTTCCTTAAGTTCACCTTCCCCCGATTGCCCTGTGCCCTCACGAGCGCATGTGCTAACAGAGGTTTTTCTTATGCCATATCCTCATCTCACTGCTCATTACATAAGTCGAATAACTAAAGGTTACGCAACGCGACCGCATGTCCGCGCTTTTAACCCGATACGCCTAGCTACACTAGGCGCATAAGGTTGAGCCGGCACGCGGGCGCGTTGCGATAAGTGCCTCACACGCGTGAGTGCTCGTCCGACAAGGCCGGCGCGCGTTGCAGGGACACGCGCCGCTCCAGGTCAACGTCAGACAGAAGGAGGAGAAGCGTATGCTGACCGTACTGAAGACAAGACTCGTCCGCCGAGTCTTCATTTTGGGGTTGCTGCTTGCGAGCCTGGGTGTCGTGAGTGCGATGCCGACGACGAAGGTGGCAGCTACCTGCTTGATCTGTTGTTCCGCCTGTGAAGCAGACCCGCCGCCGCTGCCTTGTCGGCACGGTTGTAGCCCATCATGCTAACCCTTGAGGCTGACACATAGCTCGGCGCAGTGGGCAGCGCGCACCTACCGGCCAACGGCAAGCACGTGCGCGCCGCCCACTGCACCGCTTTATCTGAGGAGAACAACATGAGCAGCTTAACCAGGAAATTAGAAGTCGGCGCAAACATTGCCATCATTCTGGTCGCGCTCTTGCTCGGCGCGGTGTTGGTCAAAAGGTTTCTGCTCGCCCCGACGCCGCAACCCAGCCGCGAGATCAGCGCCGGGACGAAGGTTGCGTTGCCTGGGGTTGACTGGGGCAAGAACGGCAGGACGTTGCTGCTCGTTTTGCAGAAGGGCTGCCACTTCTGTTCGGAGAGCGCGCCTTTTTACCAGCGGCTGGTGCGCGAAACGAGCGGGCGGCCCGGGCTCGCGGTCGTAGCCGTCTTGCCCCAGGCGACCGACGAGGCGAAGCAATACCTCGGCGAGTTAAATGTGCCGGTGCAGGACATCAGGCAGGTGTCGCTCAGTTCGCTCGGCGTGAGCGGCACGCCGACGTTGCTGCTGGTGGATAGCCAGGGCGCGGTGCTGCAAGCATGGGTGGGCAAGCTGCCGGCCGAGCAGGAGGCAGACGTGTTGAATAAGGTGCGCTCCTGAAGCGATAGTTCGCTCGGTGGTTTTGTTTCCCCAGAAGCCGCATGCCCAAAATTCAGGCGAGCGATACAAGCGGGGAACTAAATGACCCTTTAACTTATCATCCCGTCGTGAAGAGCCATGTCAAAGGATGCCACATTCACTGATGCGGTCGTCGAAGCGCTACGGGACGCGAAGATCCTCGGCGTCCGCGCCGGAACTGAGCACCGCTACACGGGTGTCTGGGTCGTGGTCGTTGACGACAGGGTCTTTGTCCGCTCCTGGAACGACAAGCCGACGGGCTGGTTCCGCGCCTTCAGGAAGCAACCCAGTGGGACGATTCAGGTCGGGGGACTAGAAATCCCTGTTCGGGCCAAGCTAACCCGCAGCGCGTGCATTCGGGACGCGGTCACGGTGGCGTTCGGCAAGAAGTACAATACGAAGGCGTCCCGGAAGTGGGTCGAAGGGTTCGCCGAACCGGCGCGGGCACTCACGACGCTTGAGTTCGTTCCCAGTTGAGTACCGGCAACCAGCGCCGCCTGATCGGGTTTATCGGTGCGGGCTTGACACGTTGTGCCGCCGAACAATCGCTTGCAGCCGACCACCATAGCATCGCCTTCATCCGTTAGCTTGGAGGCTTGTTCCCTTGTCTTGTCGGTGGCTGATGGCGGGCGTTAGGCACTCAGTTGTTTAACAGGCGAGTTCGATATAAGCTGCGTTGCGCCTGTGCCAGTAATACACATGCGCGCAGGCTTCGCGCAGACGAGCACCAACCCTGAGGAGACTACTTAATGGCTACTATTAACCCGCTCTCAAAAGAAGAGGCTGCGCCCGAGGCGCACGACGTGTACGACACCCTAACAGGTGCGTTAGGGCTGATGCCAAACGTCTTCGCGGTGATGGCGCATCACCCAACGGCCCTGTCAAACTTCATGCCCTTCTACCAAGCCGTTACCGAGCAATGCACCCTAGCCAAACATGACATGGAGCTAGCTTACCTCGCCACTTCCATGCTAAACGGGTGCGAATATTGAACGCGCGCCCACACTGCTTCGGCGAAGCAGGCAGGCGTCACCGGTGAGCAAGTACGGGCCATTCCCTTCTACCAACATCGCAATGCCTTCGACGAGAAGGACAGAGCCACGCTCCACTACGTCCAGTTGGTCACGCGGGCTGCGCCCGCCATCCGCGAGAACGTACTCCAAGAGTTGCGAAAGTATTACAGCGAACGGCAGATAGTGGAGCTGACGCTTATCATCTGCATGGCAAATTTCACCAACCGCTTCAACGACGCGCTACTGGTCACTCCCGACTTAGGTTAACGCTCGCCGAAGGCGGGTGTCGTGCGGCATAGCATCGCGCCTAACAGGTCGTGATACAAGCAGCGCGTTCGGTGTCGCATCCCCGCGCCACTTGATTGGCGGCCGCGAACGAGAGACGGGGCAAGGGCCGCATACAGTTGTGGGGTTTTTTGCTCCCGGCTAAGAGTGTGGCCTGTCCGAGAAAACCCCCGCCCGCACCACGGAGTGGGGCGCATGCTCTCGGATAAGAGCGTGGCGGTATGCCGGACACGCTCTCCCTCATCCGCCACAGGAGCGCGAGGGAGGAGACCGACGCGACCGGGCTGCGGCTGCCCATGGGCTTGGCTCGGGGTAGTGTCGTCTCTTGAGCGCTTGACTTGCATAGGAATGGCATGCAGCGGATGCGCAATTAGCAAGTCTCTTATCAATGGGCATTATCTACTTGGCGCAGGGCAGCACGCGGCAACGCTGTAATTCTTTGGCTGCCGGAAGCAATCTCTGGCAAGCAACCACCTGCATCGGGCTTCTTGCTACTCATCCGGGGTTAAATTTGGTGTAGTAAAGTGCGTCTGAGACCTGGCGTTATGCACAAGCATGTCGGTAAGCCTTGACATTCTAGGCATAACCCGCTAGCCTATGCCCTGACATTCTAGGCATACGGCCATGGCTATGCTGCCGGAGGTAAGTGGTGACCAAAGCAACGGCTGATCTCCTGCAAGGGACATTAGATTTGCTGATTTTAAAGGCGCTCAGTTTAGGCGCCCTCCATGGTTACGGCATCATCCAACGCATTCGCCAACTCTCCGACGAGATGCTCACGGTCGAGCAGGGGTCGCTCTATCCAGCCCTGTACCGGATCGAGCAACGCGACTGGGTGACCTCAAAATGGGAAGTTAATGAGACGGGCCGGCGCGCCAAGTTCTATGCGCTGACCAAAGCCGGGCGGCGGCAACTCGTGGCGGAAGAGGAGAGTTGGGATCGGCTCTCACTCGCCATTGCCAAGGTGCGCCAAGCGACATAAGGAATTCAATAGTATGCGCTGGCTCAACCTCCTCATAGCGCGCCTGCGCGGTCTGCTCCGGCGAGACGCGATCATCAAGGACATTGATGAGGAGTTGCGCCTGCACATCGAGTTGGAGACCGAGACAAACATTGAGCGCGGCATGTTGCCTGAAGCGGCGCGGCAGGCGGCGCACAGAAGCTTTGGTCATCTGGATTACATCCGGGGACTAGCTTATGACATCCGTGGAGGGGGAATGTTAGAGACTTTGTGGCAAGACCTGCAATACGGCCTGCGGATGCTTGTGCGGAAGCCGGGCTTTGCCGCCGTCGCCATCGTCACGCTCGCTTTAGGTATCGGCGCGAGCACGGCAATCTTCAGCGCGGTGAACCCCATCCTCTTAGAGTCCCTGCCGTACCCGCACGCCGACCGGCTCGTGGCGATCTTGGAGGTGAACGGCGACGCATCGCGCAACCCCGGCACGTTCGGCATGTACCACGGACTAGCGGAGCGGACTCACTCGTTTGACGCCATGGCCGTGTTCAAGCGCTGGCAGCCGACGATGACCGGGGCGGGCGAGCCGGAACGCTTCGAAGGGCAGCGCGTGAGCGCAGGCTACTTCCGCGTGCTGGGCGTGTCGCCGACATTGGGGCGTGATTTCCGGGCGAGCGACGATCAACTCAACGGCCCTACAGTGGCCATCATCAGCGATGGGTTGTGGCGGCGGCGCTTCAGCGGCGACAGCGGGATCATCGGGCGGCAGGTCACACTCGACGACAAACTCTATACCGTCATCGGCGTCATGCCGAGCGGGTTCGAGAACGTGCTCGCGCCCGCAGCCGAGCTTTGGGCACCGTTACAGTACGACATGTCCTTGGGCACCGCCTGGGGCCATCACCTGCGCACGGTGGGCCGACTCCGGCCGGGCGTCAGTTTGGAGCAGGCGACGCGAGAGATTGACGCGCGCGCGCACGCCGTGTTGCAAGAGCAGCACCCGGTGACTTACGGCCCTAACGTCAAGTTCGTCGCGTCTTCGCTGCAAGGTGAAGTCACAGGCGCGGTCAGACCGGCGCTGGTCGCCGTGCTCGGCGCGGTTGCGCTGCTGCTGCTGATCGCGTGCGTGAACGTGACCAATCTGTTGCTGGCGCGCGGTGCGCAGCGGCGCGGCGAGTTCGCGGTGCGCGCGGCGCTGGGCGCGGGGCGCGCGCGTCTGATCCGGCAGGTGTTAACGGAGAGCTTACTATTGGCGTTGCTCGGCGGGGCGGTCGGGTTGATGGTTGCGGCTTTTGGCGTGGATGCGCTCAAGTCGCTCAGTCCGCCGGAACTGCCGCGGGCAGCAGCGATTGGCGTAGATAGAACCGTCTTCGCCTGCGCCATCGGCCTGACCACGCTGATCGGGCTGGCGGTCGGGCTGATTCCGGCGCTGCACACGTCACGCGGCGGGTTGCAAGTCCAGCTACAGCAAAGCTCCCGGCGGGCCGCGGGCGGTCATCAAGTGCTGCGCCGCGCGCTCGTCATCACGGAGGTCGCGCTCGCGCTCGTGCTGCTGGTCGGCGCAGGCCTGCTGTGGCGCAGCCTTGAGCGTCTGTTCGCCATCTCGCCGGGGTTTGACACCACGCACTTGCTCACGATGCAGGTACACACCTCCGGCCGCCGCTTCGACAAAGATGCCAACGACCGGTTCTTCGCGCAGGCTTTGGAAGCGGTGCGACAGGCTCCCGGCGTCGCCGGCGCGGCCCTCACCAGTCAGTTGCCGCTGAGCGGCGACGACGACGAGTACGGCGCGCGCTTCGAGGGCGATGATCCGCAAGGGGCTTATAACGTGTTCCGATATGCGGTCAGCCCGGGCTACTTCGAAACGACCGGCATCCCGCTCCGGCGCGGCCGCCTACTCGACGCGCACGACGTGGCAGGCGCACCGCCCGCGCTCGTGATCAGCGAGTCGCTGGCGCTGCGCAGATTCCCCGGTCAAGACCCCATCGGCAAGCGCGTGCACGTCGGCGCGACTAACCAGCCGTGGTTCACCATAGTCGGCGTCGTCGGCGACGTGAAACAGGCCTCGCTGGCCGTGAGTCAGACGGACGCGGTCTATACTACTCAGGCGCAGTGGTACTCCACAGACGACACGATGTCTCTGGTCGTCCGCACAAGCGGCGACGCCGCGACGCTCGCCCCGGCCGTCAGAAGCGCCGTCTGGTCGGTGGATAAAGATCAGCCGATCACGCGGGTCGCGACGATGGACAGTCTGCTCGCGGCCACGGCCGCCGCGCGCCGCTTCGCGCTGACTCTGTTCGAGGCGTTCGGCCTCGTTGCGCTCGCGCTCGCAGGCATAGGCCTCTACGGCGTGCTGTCGGGCAGCGTTACCGAACGCACGCGCGAGATAGGCATACGCATCGCACTCGGCGCGCAGTTGCGCGACGTTTTCCGGCTCGTCATCGGCCAAGGCTTGCGGCTCACACTGATCGGCGTAGCCATCGGGCTGACGGGGGCGTTCGTCAGCACGCGCCTGATGACAAGCCTGCTGTTCGGCGTCAGCGCCACAGACCCGGTGACGTTCATCGGCGGCGCGTTGTTGTTAACTATCGTCGCCCTTCTCGCCTGCTATGTGCCCGCCCGCCGCGCGGCAAAAGTCGATCCACTGATCGCGCTTAGGTACGAATAGCTTAATGACGAACGGCGTGTACGCTCTCAAACGGAATCAACGAAAGAGCCGCTCCACTCATGGTGCCGAAGGCACGACGTGTGGAGTTCTGCGGGGAGCGGTGCGAAGGCTTCTGATTGCGGCCGTCTGTTTACTCATGCCGTTTGTCGCTCGCGCGCAGGACTTTTCTTTCCCAACGGGCGCGGCGGGCGATGCGGCGGCAGTTGAGAAGGCGATGCCCGCCTTGGCCGAGCAAGTCATCGCCGCCTACAAGGAAGAGAGCCGTGCCACATATCTCGACAACTTCTTTCGTCTGCAAATCGTCGCCGGTCGCTACGCCGACGCCTTGCAAACGCTCGCGACGCTGCACGAGTTGATCATCGATCCGCAGTCGCCGCAAACGGCCGCGTACAACGTACAGGATCAGATTTTCGCACGCGCGAAGGTGATCGAGGGCAGCGAGGGCGTACCGTTCGATGAGGCATTCCAGCGTGCGTTCCGCGAGAAACTGCGCGCGCTCGATGACCGCACTTCCGCCCTCGTCATCCGCACGTTCACCGTTCAGGAGCAATTCTTGCGCCCTGATTTCGAGAACGCGGTGGCGAAACAGAAGGGGAAGAGCACCATCACGCTCGCCGACGCGCTCGCGCTCGTCCGCGCTTACCAGATCGACGAAGAGTTCCGCGCCTTCGCGCCGCTCATCCAGCCGCTCATCGCCGAAGACGACAGCCGCCGCTACGTCACCGAAAAGAACGTCCAGGTGAAAACGCCCGACGGCGCGACCGTCTGCGCGCACACCATGCGCCCGAAAGGCGCAGCGCAGCGTCTGCCGACGCTCCTGGAGTTCACGATCTACAACAGCGCCGACCCGACCACCCTCGTGCGAGACATGCGTCGCACCGCCTCGAACGGGTACGCGAGCGTCACCGGCTTCACGCGCGGCAGGGCTTGCAGCCCCGACCAGACTATCCCTTACGAGCACGACGGCGCGGACGCCGCGGCCCTCGTTAACTGGATCACGCGGCAGAGCTGGAGCGACGGGCGCGTCGGCATGTACGGCGGCAGCTATTCGGGCTTCACGGCGTGGGCGACCGCGAAGTTCATGCCGAAAGGGTTGAAGGCGATCATGGTCGGGGCGGCGGCAGCGCCCGGCCTGGATGTCCCGATGGAGGGGAACATCGTCTGGAATTTCATCTACCCCTGGCCCTTCTACACCACGACCACCAAGACGGATAACGACGCACTCTACAACGACCGCGCGCGCTGGCAGAAACTCGAAAGCGCCTGGTACAAGAGCGGGCGCGCCTTCCGTGATCTGGATAAGATCGACGGACTACCAAACGCGGTCTGGCAACGCTGGATCGCGCACCCGAGCTACGACGCGTATTGGCAGAGCACGATTCCCTACAAGGAGGAGTTCGCGCGCGTCCGAATCCCCGTCCTCAACACGGCGGGCTACTACTACGGTGGCCCCGGCGCGGCCGTGTACTACTTCACAGAGCACCTCCGCTACAACCCGAAGGCGGAGCACTATCTCCTTGTCGGGCCTTACGAACACCTACAGGCACAGCGCGGGACGCGCAACGCCTTCGGACAGCACGCCGAGTTCATCTTCGGCTACAGGCGAGACCCCGCCGCGCTGATTGATCTCGTCGAGCTTCGTTATCAGTGGTTCGACTACGTCTTCAAGGGCGCGCCCAAGCCTGCCATCCTGCAAGACAGAGTCAACTACGAGGTCACGGACGCGAACGTCTGGAAACACGCGCCGTCAATCGCGGCGATGTCCGCCTCGAAGATGCGGCTTCATCTGACGGCGACGAAGCAAGGCGCTGCGTATCGCTTGAGTGAGAGCAAGCCCGCGGGCGACGAGTTCGTCGCGCAGACCGTGAATCTCGCCGACCGCTCCGACGCCGATCAGCCAAGCCCCGGCGGCGGCGTCCTCGACAAAGATGTTGACAGCACGAACGGGCTTGTCTTCGTCAGCGACCCGTTCAATAAGCGAATCGAAATGAGCGGCCTTTTCACCGGGCTACTCGATTTCACCACGAACAAGAAGGACTTCGATGTCGAGATTGACCTCTACAAGTTGACGCCGGCAGGGGAGTATTTACAGCTCGCGCCGTACTGGGCGCGCGCAAGCTACGTGCGTGACAGGACGCAACGCCACCTCCTGAGGCCGGGCGTGCGCGAGCACCTAGGCTTCAGCAGCATCCGTTTGATGAGCAGCCAGTTCGAGCCGGGCAGCCGCCTCGTGGCCGTCTTGCGTGTGATTAAAGAACCGGGCCGCGAGATCAACTACGGCAGCGGGAAGGAGGTCATCGGCGAGACCATCCGAGACGCGGGCGCGCCCCTGGAAATCAAGTGGTATGGCCACAGCTACTTGGATCTGCCGGTCGGCGGAAGTTCTAAGGGGGCTGTGTAAATTAGTTCTGGTTGAGTCCCATCGGCAGTCTACCAGCGAACAGGATAGCGAACTGATTCAGCGCCGCGCTCCAGTTCGGGATCGGCGTCGTATGGCGCTCTACATCTTGTAGCCGAAAAATTATTTGTAACGCTATCGCCGAAGATGCCTGCGGCGTCCAGTTGAGAATAAGCGTTCTCCCCGAAAGGGAGCACCAGATATATAGTCATCATTATCCCCTCACATTCATCCTCCTACCAATTCTGGCTAGTTGCCCCCAAGCAGGGCAGCGCCCGCACTCTCCCGCGCCCGAAGTTACTGCGCTATTGACAATTCCTGAGTGCACTCATATATTTGATGAGCGTATTCACGGATTCACGCATGGCCGCGAAAAAGAAGGTAAAGTCGAGGGCGAAAACTCTGGGCGGCGCTACGAAGCCGCGCGCCGGGGGGCGACGCGCCCAGAACAAGCGGGAGATCCGCGAGCGGATCGTGCGTGCCGCCTTGGGCCTCTTCCAGACGAAGGGCTTCGACGCCACGACAACCAAGGCCATCGCCCGCAGGGCCGGCATCGCCGAAGGCACCGTCTTCAACTACTTCAAAAGCAAGGACGATATCGCCCTCCATTTCTTCGAGCAAGAGGTCGATCAGGCCATGGCGGCCGTGCGCGAAAACCCGCGTTTGCGCAAGGCGCCCCTCGAGGAGAAACTATTCGCGCTGGTGCATAGCCAGCTCGAATACCTCGCGCACCACGAGCGCTTCATCGGCACCGCCCTGATCGAGGCGCTCAAGCCGGCCTCGCCTTTGGGTGCCTTCAGCCACCGCGCGCAGGAGTTGCGGCACCGCTACCTCGGATTCATCGAGGAACTAATTGAGGAGTCGGCCCCGACACGCCGCCGTAGCCCGCTCACTTTTTTCGCGCCGGAGGTCTTTTGGATCTATTACCTCGGCGTGCTCCTCTACTGGCTCAATGATACGTCGGCAGGCAAGCAAAACACGCTGGCCTTCCTCGACCGTTCGTTGCACGTTGGTGTCTCCATGCTCAAGCGCGGGTGGTTGTAGATGAGTTCTGAGAAGAATACCCCTACCAGGCGTGCGCTCGGACTGGCTTCAATGGGGGCGGGCATTGCCGGCAGCTACCTCGGTTATATCTTGCAGCGCGCGTTTCTGGGAGAGGCTGAAAGCCAAGCCAAGCTGAAATCCGCGCACGCGCGCGCCGCCAGGAAGATGCGCGACGAGATGCAGGCGCTGCGTGGGCCCGCGATGAAGCTCGGCCAGATGTTGAGCCTCCAGGCGGGCGTCCTGCCCGACGAGGCGCTAGCCGAACTGGCGTCCCTACAGATGAAAGCGCCCGGCATGCACCCGTCGCTCGTGCGCGTGCAGATCAAGCAGAGTCTCGGCGGCGACCCCGAAGAGGTCTTCAAGGAGTTTACGCCTGAGCCTTTCGCCGCCGCGTCGCTCGGCCAGGTGCATCGCGCCGTCACTCGCGAAGGCGAGCAGGTGGCCGTGAAGGTTCAGTACCCCGGCATCCGGCAGGCCATCGCCAACGACTTCAAGCTATTCCGCGCAGTCTCGCAGCCGGCGCAGGCGTCAGGGCACGTGCCTAGAGCGGCCATTGATGAGATGGAGCAGCAGATTCTCGCGGAGACTGACTACCGACGGGAAACCGAAAACATTGAGTTCTTTGGAAAACAGTTGGCTCCGCTCCCATTCGTCAGGGTGCCCCGCGTGCTGCTCGCGTACTCGTCGGACAGGGTATTGACGATGTCCCTGATGCGCGGTCAACATCTCGAAGACTTCCTGGCGGCGCGTCCTTCGCAAAAACTGCGGACACAGCTCGGCGCGAACCTCTTCGAGCTATACTATTTCCAGGTGTTGCAGGTCGGGGCATTGCACGCCGACCCGCACTGGGGCAACTACCTGTTACAGCCTAACGCGGGCATAGGGCTGGTCGACTTCGGCTGCGCGAAATACCTCCGGCCCGAAACCGTCGGGTATTTGCGCAGCGTCTTCCTTTACCCCGGCCCGACCGACTCCGCAGACTTCCGCCGGCTGCTCGAAGACAATTACCGGCACACGGGTCGAAAGTTGCAGCCCGCGACCCGCCGTGCGCTCATCAGTTTCGCGGATAACTTCTACCGCAAGGTCTACCCTCCGGAGCCGAACAAGCAGCAACCCTTCGACTTCGGGGACAGGGAATTTCTGGCGGACTATCTGCGGGAATCCAAAAATCTACTCCGCACGAAAGGTGTGATGACTGAATACATCTTCATCGCGCGCGCGGAGATGGGACTCTATCACACGCTGCACCGGCTGAAGGCGCGGGTGCCGACGAGCGCCATCGTCAGGAAGTATCTCTGAACGCGTTTTGTCGTTCGTAGCGTACCTGTAAGGTCGGACCGAGACACCTCTTATGAGCGCACCCTGATTCGTCAGAACACGGAACGGCTGACGGGCTGGCTCTTCGACAATAAAGACCAGTTGCGTCTGGCCACGCGTTCGACCAAGAGTGGCGACAAGGAAGCCCTCAGAGTGGACGCCGACGGCCAGTTTACGAAAATCTATTCGTGCAGCGTCTTCGAGACTTGCAACCCCATTCGCTTCCACAAAGACAATCGCCGCGTCTACATGATTTCCAACAAGGGCGCAGGCGTGGACTTGATGCGGCTCGTCTTGTTCGACCCCGAAACGGGCAAAGAGGAACCCGTCGAATCCGATCCCGCGCGCCGTGTGGACTTGGAGGACGCAGCCTTCTCAGACGTGACTGACGAGCTAGTCTTCACCCTCTACGTTGTTTAGCACGCTCAGCACGTTTCATTACACGCAACCATGAGCGTGGCGCGGCTGTCTGTTCGCGCTGATGCGCTCACGGCGGGCGGGAGGCCCGCGCTCCCAGCAGAGCAGCGCACATCGGTATACTCAAACGAAAGCTGCTCTAGAACAGCACGCAAAATTACCTCCACTGTTTGATGCCGTGCGTTAAGTCATTAACTTTTTGCGTGGACTAAAAGATGATTATAATAGTCACGGTACCAGCCAGGTCGATCACATGCTTATATCTGTGTTGAGGATTTACTTGTGAGCCGCCGAGCATTTTCTTCGCTTCTCCTCTTATTCTGGTCAGCGTTAGCGAGCGCCTGCGGGGGCGGCCCGCCGCCCGAAGACATGCGGCCGGAAATCACTTTGGAGAAGATTCGCGAAGACCTCAACGGCGAGCGGGTCGAAGTGCCGGCGGAGGCCGGCACTTCGGCACCCTCAAGCTGGCGCTTCTTCCCCGCCGAGCCGAAGGAGATAGAGATTTTGGAGAAGCAACTGGCGGGCGATAAAGCAACCTTCGACATTAACTTGCGGACGCGCTCATCCCCGCGTTCGGAGCAGCAAGGGTATACGAAGAAGCTGGCTGGCAGACTTCGCCTGCATTACGAGTTGCAATCGTTTGTGGTGCTGCGGAAGTGGAAGATCGTGCGGATAGAAAACATCTCTTTCGCTTATCAGAAGGAGTGACCCGGCGCGCGCCCCGAAGCGCGGGCGTGAACGACCTCCGCGCACCATCCACATCACGTCTATTCACCCGCGTAGCTGATCTCTTGCCGGCGGATGTGCAGGCCGGCGAGGACGAGTGTCAGCGCGGTGAAGATGAGCAGGCTGGGGACGGAAATCCAAGCGGGCGTCGGCTCGGCGAGCACAGCGAAGGGGCCAGGCGGCGGGGGAACGGGCACGAGTGAGTGCAGGTAATGAATGACGCTCACCTTCTTCAGCAACGGCGGCAGCAGAAAATTGATCCACTCCCAGCCGTAGAACAGCCCCGCCGGGATGATCGGGTTTCTGAAGAATAGACCGACGATCAGAAAAACTGCGCCGTAACCGAGGCACGCGAGCACCGCAATACCGGCATACGTCAACGCCTGCCCGAAACCGGGGCCGTTGAAAACATACTCCATGCTCTGCTTCGGGAAGAGGCCGAAGTAGAGCAGGGCAAACGAGCCGAGCGTCGAGATGCCGAACAGCGTGACGGTGGCGACCAGCCCCGACAAGTATTTCCCGACGACGAGCACTTCGCGGCGCACGGGCGCGAGAAAGTAGTAGTGCAAGCTCCGGTCAACGATCTCGCCACGAAACAGGTTCATGAAGACCCACGCGCAACCGAAGAACAGGAGCGTGCGCAGGATCAGCGCGCCGTAGAGGACGGAGTAAGCGAGGCCCAACTCCGTGAAGTTCGCCGTCCGAGTGTCGCCCGGCAAGAAGATGGCAACCGCCGTGAGCACCGTCAGCGGCAACCCCGCGAGCATGTAGAGCAGCAGGGCGCGGCGGCCGAGGAAGTTCTTTCTGAGTTCGAGGCGCAGGATGACGAGCATCTGCCGCGCCCAGAGCGACCAGTTAATAGTTGCCGCCTCGCCGCCCTCTGCCACACGCTGCTCCTTCGTCTCAACCGTAGAACTCAACTTACGCGCCCTCCGTCGGAACTGATCAAGTATTGATAAACGGCGTTCAGGTCGTCGTCCGCCGGGGCGACTGATTCGACCTGAAGATGATTCTCCGTCACGAGCCGGTTGAGCAGAAGATAAAAGTCGTCGGGCCGGCGCGTCTTGACGAACAGCCCGCGCCGGTCGTCGTGAATGCGCGCCTCGATGGTATGCTCGTGCTCGAAGAGGCGCGCGGCTAAAACTTGCGGGCGGTCGCAACGCACGAGAATCTGCATCGGGTGCTCCTCGATCTCGTCGCGCACGCCGTGCACGTCGCCCTCCGCGACAACGTAGCCGTTGTGTATCAGCACGACGCTGTCAGACATCATGTCAACTTCGTGCAGGATGTGACTTGAGATGACGAGGTACAAGCCTTCCGCCGCGAGCGACTGAAACAGACGGATGATCTCGGCGCGCGCCATCGGGTCGAGGCCGTTCAGCGGCTCGTCGAGGATGAGCACCGCAGGGTTGTGCGCCAGCGCCTGCGCGAGCCGGATGCGCTGCCTCATGCCTTTGCTGTAACCCGCCACCTTGCGGTCAGCCGCGTCCAGCATCGCCACGCGTTCGAGCGCCGCCTGCGTTAACTCCCGCACCTGACCTCTAGCGTAGCCGTGAACGCTCAAGTAGAACTCGATGAACTCGCGCCCCGTCACGCCGCGCGGGAAGGAATCGAACTGCGAGCAGTAGCCGACCTGGCGGAAGAGTCTTTCCGGGTCATGTGGGCTTATGCCGAGCACGCTGATCTTGCCGCGCGTCGGTTTGAGCAGCCCCGTCACCAAGTTCATCAGCGTCGTCTTGCCCGAACCGTTCGGGCCGACGAGGCTCGTGATGCCGGGCGCGATGGAGAGGTTGACGCGGTTGACGCCGAGTATCTCGCCGTAGAACTTCGAGACGCCCTCGAAAACGATCATCCGTTCCGCAGTCGCGGCCGCTGTTGTCATTTGACCACCTCGTAAGCGCGCACTTTGCGCGCGAGCAGCAACAGGCAGACGAGGCAGATCAGCGCGACGACCAACCAGAAAGCCCACAGCGGCGGCTCGCGCAACACGACACCGGCAAACTTATTGCCCCAGGCATCCTCTATGTTGAAGCGCCCCACCTCCCGCGTGAAGGTGCCGAAGAGGCCGCGCCAGATGTTCTGTATCAAAGCCGCGGGGCTGATCAAATGCCCCAGCAGCGTGAGAAACAGGCCGTTGATCGCTTCGCCGAAGGCGGACGGAATGAAGAAGAGTCCGAGCAGCGCGCCGCTCGCCACGACGCGCCAACGCACCCACGCCGAGACCGCCAGCGCGAGCAGCGCGAGCAGCACGATCCAAGTCATGCTCCCAACGAAGATCGCCCCCGCCAGCCACAGGTTCGACACGAGCCAGCGCGCGCCTTCGAGGTACGCTTGCAGTAGGAAGAGCACAAGCCCCGGCACCCACGTCACGAGCGACAATAAAATAACGAGCACCGCCATCTTGCCAAGCACATACTCGGCGCGCGAGAACGGGCGGCACAGATAGAGCGGCAAGCCGTTGTTCGCCAGATCGCGCGAGACGAGCACGGGGCCGACGAGCACCGCGAGGACGAAGGCGAGCCAGCCCTGCACTTCGACGAAGTACTGGAAGAACGACGCGTTGATCGGCAACACCTCGCGCACGTCGATCTTCATGAGCGCGAGGGCATTCGCGTTATGATGTAAGTAGATCACGATTGCCGCGACGAGCGGGTAGATGAAGCACAGGCAGAAGAGCGCGGTCAAGAACTTTGAGCCGAACACGTCGCGTAGCGCGTAGCGCGGGAGGACGAGAAAGCGCGACCACTCCGGCGTGAGCCGGCCTTCGTACCGCCGGTAGCTGTTTTCAAATACGGCCATTGCCGTCCCCTCCTTTAGCCGCGTCGCTCTCTTCGCCTTCCATCGCCTTGAGAAAAATGTCTTCGAGCGAATCGCGCTTGTAGTTCAAGCGCCGAATCTGAATCTGCCGCTCGCAGGCTAAACGATAAAGATCGTCGATCTCAACGCCGTCCTTCATCACGAGTTTAATGCGCCGCTCGCCCGCCAGCGCGTACTCACAACCTAAGCCGCCGATTGCTTCGGCAAACGCCGCGCGGTCGCCACCGCGCGTCTCAAGCTCGATAAACTTGCGGTTCGCTTTGCGCTCTTCCTCAAGGTTGCAGTTGGCGGCAATGCGCCCGTCCTTCAGGACGAGGATTTCGTCGCAGCATTCCTCGACATCGCGCAGCAGATGTGACGAGAGCAGGATGCGCGCCCGGCCGCTGTCGCGTATCTCTTGAATGAGGCGGATCATGCGCGTCCGCGTCGGCGGGTCAAGTCCGTTCGTCGGCTCGTCCAAAATGATCAGACGCGGCCCGTGCACGATAGCTTGCGCGAGTTTAGCGAGTTGCTTCATGCCGAGCGAATAGGTATCAACCGAGCGGTAGCGCGCCTCGCCGAGGCCCACATAGAAGAGGGCTTCGTGCGCGCGTTCGAGCGCCGCTTCCGAGGGGATGCCGGAGAGTTCGGCCATCAGCCGGACGAAGCGCACGCAGGACATTTTGGCGATGAACGAATCGCGCTCCGGCATGTAGCCGACCGCGGCGCGGAGCCGCTTAGCATTCGTCGCGATGTCTTCTCCGAGGATGCGCACCGTGCCGGCGCTAGGCGCGTGAAAGCCGAGCAGCGTGTGGATAAGCGTCGTCTTGCCCGCGCCGTTCGGGCCGAGCAGACCGACGGCACGACCTTTGACCGACCCGTTTAAATCCTTCAGGATCGCTCGCCGGCCGAACGTGACACTCAAACCGTTGAGTTCGATGACAGGGTTCATAAGTTGCTGAGACATTCTACGATCTAAAGCATAAAGTGATTCAAATAAAATGAAGCTGGCGCATCAAGCCGCCGCAGAGCGGCGCGCTGACTTTAGCCCGGCGTTTCAACGCCGGGCAGAAGCGTGACCGGCGACCGCGTCGCGTCAGCGACGCCGGACTTGCGGCGCGGCCATTCGGGCGTCGCTGACGCGACGCCGGGCATATTTGTTGCCCTGTTCCCGGCGTTGAAACGCCGGGCTAAATTCGAACGCCGCTCCGCGGCGGCTTGATGCGCCAGCTTCAAATACAATTGCGCGGGCAGAGAATCGATCCTCTGCCCGCGCAGTCCGCCTTTAAAGCAGGCAGGGGTGAGTGCCCCTGCCCTTACTACCCTTGATCATCGTCCTGAGTTGTCTGACTTCACCGCGTTCTTCTCGCTCATCGCATTCATCAGAATGTGTTGCATTGCGAACGCGTTCGGCAGACCGATCAGACTGTCGGGACTTAACCCGAACGGCCCGCCTTCGGCGTTTGACGCAACCGTGATGCGGTCGCCCTGCGCGTAAGCGTAGACCAGCGTCGGCGGCATCTGGGCGGCGGCGGCAAGCGCCCCGCGCTTACTCTCAGGCGCGTGCTCTGCCAACGGGCGCAGGGCGGGCGCGAGGTCGTGATAGAGAATCGCGGAGAAGTTAGCGTTCCCGTCCTCCGGCATCGTCGCTCTGAAGCGCGGCGAACGCAAGAGGGTGTTGCCGGATTCGCGGTACTTCAAAGCGCGATCAAGCAACGCGCGGCTCGGCGTGGCCACGAGGTAGCCGTTCACAAAGGTGTAGTTCACCTCAACTCCGAAGTCGGCCGAACGCAGCGTGTAAACCGTGCGCCCGCCTTCGGTCGTGTTCTCCCAACGCAGACCACTCTTGCCGGCGAGCTTCGCCCAACCGTTCAGCCGCTCGACCACGCGCTCAAGCGACGCTTGCAAGTGCGCCTGGTCGTCCACCTCAACAATCATCTTCCAAGACGGGGTCGGGAGCAGCGGGCCGTCAATGGCAAAGGCGAACTCGCCGCCCAGAGGCGCGGCCAAGTCGCGCCGGATGTCTATGCCCTGCAGCGCCTCGATCTCGCGCAGTTGGCGGCGTAAATCGGGCTGCACCGTTTCGAGGAAGCCGAGCAGGTCATCAACCAGCAACGCGGGTTCTTTGACGACGAAGGCGGTCGCCACGTTCGCGTCTGGCGAGACGAACTCAAGCGAACCCATCGCGCCTGGCGCGGCAAGCCACGAAGCGATCCCGCGCCGCGGCTCGCTGAAGGTGAGCACGGCGCGGCTCTGCGTCTTCTCGTTCACATCCTTCTGCTCGACGACGAGGTGTTTCAAACTCGTCAGTCCGAGTTGACGGAAGCCCTCGACGCGTTGTGCGCCGCCCGGCTTATCGCTGTCCTCGCGCGCCACCTGACCGACGAGTTTTTCCAAATCGGCGGCGACCACAAGCCCCGCGCCCTCGCGGTAGACTTCAGCCAGCCGCGTGTAGAAAGACGTGCCGACGAAGCGGTTCGTGCTCGTGTTGTTGAGCGTCGTTGCAAGCTGACGCAGGATTTCGATCCGCGGCGACGCGGCGAAAAGATCGTTGCGAATCCAGACGAAGATTTCATCCTTGCCTGTAGCGCCGCTTGCTTGCGGGGCAGCCGCGAGCGGATCGTCAACAATGTGAATCACGGGGCCGTTCTTGCCTTCGCGGGCGAACTGGGCGATCTGCCCTTCGAGGTACGGGCGGAAGTCGGCCGCGTTCTTCAATTCACCTAAGACAAGGATGTTGCCCGGCTCGTTTTTCGCGTCCAAGCCTGCGCTGACTACGATCTCGTCGCCGAGGTACGCGCCGAACTCGCGCACGCGCTCGATGATCTGATCAGCGCCCGCGCCCCGCCCTGCGCGCCCTTCCTTTTGCCACCACTCTTTGAGCGCCGGGTTCTGGTTGATGCGCTCCTGCATGATGCGGTACGAGTCGGCGAGCCGCTGGCTCAGATTGGGGAGCGCAGCGTAGAGAACAGTGCCTTCGGGCACGAGGTCGAGGAAGCGCGAGGAGTAGCGCACGCCGGGGCGCGGGACGCGCGCGTCAATGTCCTGCCGCAGCTTCGTCAAATCCGCGGCGAGTTGCGTGTAGCGCGCGGCGTTGCGACTCCAAGCAACCGCCTGCGTGAGCGGGACAGGTTCGAGGCGCGCGTCGGTCGTCACCTGATCGCCGGGATGCAACACTTCGTCTTTGCCGGCATGATTCACGTGGACTTCGCCTTCAACGACCGAGACGCGCGATCCCTTCGTGCCGCTGCCGACGAAGAAGATCGTGCCCGTCACGGAGACGAGCGAATCAGGCGTCGAGACGTAGAGATGGCGTTCGTGCTGCTTCGCCGCCTCGACCGCCACGTCGCCGCGTTCGAGTTTGACAGTGACGCCCTTCCGGTTCTCGGTAATCGCCAACTCGCTACGCTCGCGCATCTCGACGAGCGATCCGTCCGCGAGGCGCAACACGGCGTCTGAGTCTTTGGCCGTGCGGACGTGCTCGCCCTTCTGGATCTGTTCGCCCGTGCGGAGCGCGCGGCTCTCCGTTTCGGAAACGCGGTAAAGATTGCCGTCGGCGCTCTCGACGGTCGCGGCGAGCGTTCTGCCGGAGAGGTCTAGGCGCTCGACGAAGAAGAGCGCGGCGAGTCCGCAGCACAGCAGCAGACCGGCGGCGATGCTCCAACGCCAGACGGGTGCGAGCGACGCTTTCTTCGTCGGCGCTGATTTACCTTGCGCCGCACGCGTAGCCACCTGCGGCTCGCCCGTGCGCGCCGCCTTCAAAGCCTTGCGGCAAGGGATGCATTCGTGCGTATGGTCTTCAAGCAGCAGCGCGCGTGCCGGCGAAAGCTCTCCGCGCAGGTACGCAGGGATGAGCGATTGGTAATCCGCGCAGCCGCCGATCCGTTCGGCGGCGACGGCGGCCGGGGCGTCAACCGACTGCTTGCCCGCCGCCTGCTCGGAGACGCGCGCCCAGACGCGCGCGGCCGCATCACTCACCGCCGACTGCTCGACGCGCTCGTTGCGGACGCCGGCCACAACCTTGTCTAACATGGCGTCAAGCTCTTTTCTGTTTCGCTTCATGACTGTTTCTCCAAGAACTGTCCAATCTCACGGCGCAGGCGCGTGCGCGTGCGGTGCAGTGTGACGGCGACGACCGTCGGTGAAATGCCGAGCAGTTCGGCTATCTGGTTGTTATCGTAGCCCTCGAAGTAGCGCAGCGCGAAGATGGTCGCGGCGCGCTCGCCAAGTTTCGCAACCGCATGGCGCAAGAGCGCGCGCAACTCGCGGTCGTCGTGCGCCTCCGCCGGGCTGGAGTTCGGGCTTTTCAACTCCTGCGCGGATTCCATCGCATCGAAGGAAACCAGGCGCACCCGCCTGCGCACAATGTCGAGCGCGGCGTTGACGGCGGCGCGGTGCAGGTAGCCCGCCGGATTGGCCAGATCAGGCGTCTCGGCGTTCGCGGCCAGACGTAAAAAGACCGTCTGGAGCACGTCCTCCGCGTCCGTGACACTCCCCGTAATGCGATACGCGGCGCGGAAAACCAACTCGTGGTGATCGCGGAAGAGTCTCTCAAGTTCGCCCGCCCCCTGCGCCGCGGGGACGGCCCTTAACGGGGCCGTGATAGCTGCAACTGACTGCACATCGTTCTCCTTCACACCGTCACTACACATAACGCGCCCCGCAGCGGATTATTAACAACCCTGAAAAATTTATTTTCGTGCTGATGCAGTACTTCGGCTACCTGCGCCACGACCCGGACGAACCGGGCTACCAATTCTGTCGGGAAGCTTAACAGCCACGGCGGCATCTTAGGGCGGCCGCAAGGCGAGTTCGTTCTCGCGGGAATTATCTACTTGACGCAAGATAGATAGTTTATCTCAACAGATCGGCCAGCAGGGCTGAAGATTTACCGGCTGAGCGATCACTACCTGCGTCAAGTAGACAATTACCAAACATTTATCAGGAAGCTCGCCGTGGCGGCAGGAGTTTGATCCTTCTCACCGAAAAATTACGCGTTATGTATTGAGGCGTCTGAATTCTTGCTGGGCGCCCCCTGGGACGGCACCGCCGCCGTCTGAATACTCACCAGACAAGGGAAACGACTTCACCCGAAAAGGAGAAAGTTCATGCGCCATCTGAAAATAAAGCAGGTTGCCGCGCTATTCGTCCTGTTTGCCGTCGCCTGCCTCGTCGCCTTCGGGCGCCCTGACAACGCCCCGCCCACCGACGCGGAGAAGGCGGTCGCCGAGCAGACGGCCGACCTCCTACAGAAGGAGGTCTTCGCCGCGCTGCTCCAGGAGTTCGGCGAGACGACACCGGAGAACGTGGAGCAGGGCAAGCAGGCGGTCTCACTGATCTTCCACGACGCGAACAGGGACATCAGGCTCATCGGCGACTTCCAACCGCTCCTCGGCGGGAATAACAACATCCCGAGCGACCCGTTCGAGCGCGAGTCGCTGGCACTCGCGCTCCAGGGCAAGTCGAACACGGCCGTCGAGCGCCATGGCAATCGCTGGTACTACCGCCGCTCAATCGCCCTCAGCAACTCCTTCCACACGAGTTGCGCGCTGTGCCATACGAACTTCACCCCGCAGTTCTTCGAGCAGACGAATAATCCGGGCCAGTGGGTCGGCGCGCTCACGCTGCGCGTGCCTGTGAAAGAGGACTAAGCGCCCGCCCCGGCGGGGCGGACAGTCACAAGGTTGGACGGCCCCGAACTGTAACGCTCACGACATGCACGCCCGCCGCCGAGGTTCCCGAAACCTCGGCGGCGGGCGTGCACGTCGTTCCGCCGCCGCACGCTACTCACCCCGGGCCGGGAGGAGAGACGAATGTCTAAGCATAAAGGTCATTATCTACTTGACGCAGGTAGAGTAGATAACTCCCTTTATAAAATCCTTACAAACCTTTTATGCCTTTCTTATGTCCGGGAGAGTAGCATCCTCTCGTTGACAAATCGTCTGCCGAAGTCGCCCCCCAGAGACAGTGGTCGGGCGGGCGACGCGGGGGAACCAACATCCGGCGGCCGTAGCGTGGCCGGATACGGGGCGAATCGTGCGGGCCCGTGGCGGCCGAGCGCGTAGGACACTTCTTCAGTCCGAGCCCGGCAGCTAACCTCGTAGGCTTTAAGGGGAAGGGCGACGCCGCGACCAGTTCTGATGAGGGCACGGAGGCCCGGCGCTTCCGTGCCCTTTTCTTTGCCCGCTTCGGAGGAGGAAACAGAAGCCTCATGGTCATGTCAATCAAGCGCCTGCTCGTCGGCAGCCCGCTCAGGACGGAGCAGGCCGTGCACGAGCGGCTCTCGAAGAAGACGGCGCTGGCCGTCTTCTCGTCCGACGCGCTCTCTTCGACGGCCTACGCGACGGAGGAAATCCTGCTCGTGCTGGCGGCGGCCGTCGCCTTCGGGCAGGCGCACGCCTTCCACTACGTCGTCCCCGTCTCGGTCGGCATCGCGGTGCTGCTCGTCATCGTGGCGACGAGCTACCGACAGACCATCCACGCCTACCCGTCGGGTGGCGGCGCATACATCGTGGCGAAGGAGAACCTCGGCACTACGCCCGGGCTGGTGGCGGGCGCGTCACTGTTGGTGGACTACGTGCTGACGGTCTCGGTGTCCATCGCGGCGGGCGTGGCGGCGATCACCTCGATGGTGCAGGGGACGCGCTTCGCCGGACTCGACGAGCACAAGGTGCTGCTCTGCCTCGTCTGCATCGCCTTCATCGCCGTCGCCAACCTGCGCGGGGTGCGCGAGTCCGGCGCGCTGTTCGCGACGCCGACCTACGCCTTCATCATCTGTTTCCTGTTCATGATCGGCTACGGCCTCGTCCACTATTTCATAGTTGGCGGGGCCGCGCCCGTGCCCGGCAGCGACGCGTTGAAGGTCGCCGAAGGCTACAAGTACCAGCCCGTGACCATGTTCCTCATCCTCGGCGCGTTCTCGAACGGCTGCGCCGCGCTGACCGGGATCGAGGCGATCTCGAACGGCGTGCCCGCCTTCAAACAGCCCGAAGCGCGGAACGCCTCGCGCACGCTCGTCTGGATGGCGGCGCTGCTGACGACGATGTTTCTCGGTACGAGCGTGATGGCTTGGCTCTACGGCGTGCACCCGAAGGAGAGCGAGACGGTCATCTCGCAGTTCGGGCGCATCATCTTCCGCGGCCCGATGGGCTGGTTCTACTACGTCGTGCAGGTGACGACGGCGCTCATCCTCGTGCTCGCCGCCAACACCTCGTTCGCGGACTTCCCGCGCCTCGCTTCCTTGCTCGCGCGCGACAGATTTTTGCCGCGCCAGTTCGCCAACCGCGGCGACAAGCTCGTCTTCTCGAACGGCATCGTCATCCTCGCGCTCTTCTCAAGCGTCCTGGTCATCGCCTTCGGCGGCGACACGTCGCGCCTGATCCCGCTCTACGCCGTCGGCGTGTTCCTGTCGTTCACGCTCTCGCAGGCGGGCATGGTCAGACACTGGCTGGTCGAGCGCGCGAAGACGCGCAAGGTGAGCGGGGGTAACGTCGCAGGGACGCCCGGCGGCAGAGAGAAAAACGGGAACGGGCGGCAGGCCCTGCCCGACGCGCTGCTGGCGGCGAGCGACGACATACACATCTCGAAGTTCGTCGAGGACGAGGTGACGAGTCCGACGAACTGGCGGAAGTCCATCTTCATTAACGGTCTCGGCGCGGTCGCTACCTTCGTCGTGCTCTGCGTCTTCATCATCACGAAGTTCATCCACGGCGCGTGGATCGTGGTGGTCATCATCCCGCTGCTAGTGCTCATGTTCCGCTCGATCCACAAACACTACGTGCGGGTGGCGAAGCAACTCTCGACCGAAGGCCTCGTGCAGCTACAGGAGATCAAGAACACGGTCATCGTGCCGATCTCCGGCATCCATCGTGGGGTCGTCACCGCGCTCCAGTACGCCAAGTCGATCTCGACCGACGGCGCGGTGCAAGCCGTCTATGTGGATTTGGACGAAGACGCGACGAACAAGCTGCGACAGAAGTGGGAGCGTTGGGGGTCGGGCGTCGAACTGGTCGTGTTGCAGTCGCCCTATCGCTCGCTCACGCGCCCGCTGCTGCGCTACATAGATCGGCTGCGGCGTAAAGGCGACGAAGACTTCGTGACGGTGGTGCTCCCCGAATTCGTGCCCGCGCGCTGGTGGCAGCAACTCCTGCACAACCAGAGTTCGCTGCTGCTGAAAGGCTCGCTCCTTTTCAAGAAGTGCGTGGTCGTCGTCAGCGTCCCCTACCACCTCGATCACTGACCGCGGGGGATTGGAAGGCGGGTGAGTCTTATGAACCAACTCTGGACGATCATCTTTCTGCTAGTTCTCGCCGCGGCGTTAGGCATAGCGGCGTGGGACGACCGCGACGCCAGGAAGAAGCGGGAAGGGAGAGCCACGGCCGTGGAAAAGAGCAGCCGCGACGGGGAGTGAAGCCCGGCACGCCGGGCGGCGAGCGCGGGGTATCTAAGCGGGCGGTTATGGTCTTACAATGCTCGGCGTGTGGAAGCGGATATATGAGCAGAGGTGGGCGGGTTACCTGGCGGCCGTCGCCGGCACAGCCTTCGTGACGGGCGTGCTCAAGCTGTTCGGCGCGCACGTCAACACGACCACGGTCGCGCTCGGCTTGCTCCTCGTCGTGCTCTTTGTGGCGACCGGTTGGGGATCACGCCCCGCCATTCTGGCTTCGCTGCTGGGCGTGCTCTGCTTCAACTTCTTCTACCTGCCGCCGGTCGGCCGCTGGACGATTGACGACCCGCACAACTGGGTTGCCTTCTTCGCCTTTCTCGTCACCGCCGTCACCGCCGGGCAGTTGTCGGCCCACGCGAACCGCCGCGCCGAAGAGGCGGACGCCGGGCGGCGCGAGATCGAGCGCCTGTACAAAGAGCTTCAGGACGCCTTCGAGCAGGCCAGCCAGGCCGCGGCGCTCAAGCAGAGCGAGCGGCTGAAGTCGGCGCTCCTGGACGCCGTGACGCACGACCTGCGCACGCCGCTCACCTCCATCAAGGCGTCCGTGACGACCCTGCTCGAAGACTTTCGCGCGCAGCCGCGAGGGCCGGAGTCCGCGGCGCTCGATGAGGAGGGGCGCGGGGAGATGCTGGAAGTCATAGACGAGGAGACCGACCGGCTCAACCGCTTCGTCGAGGGCTTGGTCGAGATGGCGCGCATTGAGGCCGGGGAGATGCACCTGCGCCGGCGCTGGGGGGCGGTCGAGGAGATCGTCTCGGCCGCGTTGGAGCGCGCCGCGCCGCTCACGCGCGGGCACAAAGTGCGGGTGCGGATGGACGAAGGACTGCCTTCGGTGCGCGTGGACGCGCGCGCGGTTGCCGAGGTGATCTTCACGCTCCTTGACAACGCCGCGAAGTATGCGCCGTCGGGGACGCGCGTCGAGGTGTGCGCGGAAACGACGGGCGACGGGCGGGTGCGGCTGAGCGTCGAGGACGAGGGGCCGGGCGTCCCGCCGGAGTTGCGCGAGCGGGTCTTCGACAAGTTCTTCCGCGCGATGCGGGACGGCGACGCGGGCGCGCGCCAGCCTGGCGGGACGGGAATGGGGCTGGCTATCGCCAGGGGGATCGTCGAGGCGCACGGCGGGCGCATCTGGATCGAAGACGCGGCCGGCGTGCGCGGCTGCCGCGTCGTGGTCGCGCTGCCCGTAGGTGATGAGGAAGAGGCCGCGGTTGAGGCGGGGCAAAGGCTAAGCGTCCGCGAAGATGAACGACAAGCAGCGCATCCTGGTCGTTGACGACGAGCCGCAGATCACGCGCGTCTTGCGCCGCAGCCTAACCACGCATGGCTACGACGTGCGCGTCGCCGCCGACGGCTTGGCCGCGCTCCAAACTTTCGGCGACTGGCCGCCCGACCTGGTCGTGACAGACCTCTCCATGCCACACACAGACGGCCTCCAACTCTGCCGTAACCTGCGGACGATCTCGCAAGTCCCCATCATCGTGCTCTCGGTGCGCGGCGAAGAGAAGACGAAAGTGCAGGCGCTCGACGCGGGCGCGGACGATTACGTGACGAAGCCGTTCGGGATGGACGAGCTGCTCGCTCGCATACGCGCCGCGCTCAGGCGGGCCAAATCAGAGAAGACGGAAGAGGCCGCCCCCGTCCTCGAAGTCGGGGACTTTCGCATTGACCTTGAGAACCGGAGCGTCGCGGTAAAGGGTTCGGAAGTGCACCTGACGCCGAAGGAGTACGATCTGATGGTCTATCTGGTCAGCCACCCCGGTAAGGTGCTGACGCACCGCACGCTGCTCACCTCGATCTGGGGCGGCGAGTCGGCGGAGCAGACCGAGTACCTGAGAGTCTTCGTCGGGCAGCTACGGAAGAAAGTCGAGCCTGAGCCGGCCGCGCCGCGCTACATCCTCACCGAGCCGTGGATCGGCTACCGCTTCGATCCCGGCGCTTAGACTGCGAGTGCGCTCAGGCGGTCTGCGTCTTTACGATCCTGATCTCCGGCGCGGCCCTGAACGGCGCGGCGGTGGGTTGGGCGGTGAGGCAAGCCTCCGGCAGGAAGCCCTGGAGGAAGTGGTAAAGCTCCTCCGTCTTGCCTTCGGCGGACAGGCGCGCGAGTTGCTCCAGACCCCAACGCACCTGCTCGCCCGTGTAGGCGGCGATCTTGCCGGTGAAGATTTTCGGGTGGTAAGTCTTGGCCACGTGCTCGTCGGCCGTGTCGAGTTCCTCGAACAGCTTCTCGCCCGCGCGGATGCCGGTGAAGACGATCTCGATGTCCTCGTAAGGCTTGAGACCTGAGAGCGTGATCGTGTCTTTCGCCAGGTCGAGAATCCGCACCGGCTCGCCCATGTCGAGGATGAAGATTTCGCCGCCCTTGCCCATCGTGCCCGCTTGCAGGACGAGTTGCGCGGCTTCGGGGATAGTCATGAAGTAGCGCACCATGTCGCGGTGCGTGACGGTGACGGGGCCGCCCTTGCGTATCTGCTCGCGGAAGATCGGGATGACCGAGCCGGTCGAGCCGATGACGTTGCCGAAGCGGACGGCGACGTAGCGCGTGTCGAACCGCCGATCCAAATCCTGTATGACCAACTCGGCGACGCGCTTCGACGCGCCCATCACGGAGGTCGGGCGCACGGCCTTGTCCGTCGAGATGAGGACGAACACTTCGACGCCGAAATCGCCCGCCACCTCGCCGAGCGCGTTCGTCGCGAGCACGTTGTTCTTGACCGCCTCCGCCGGGTTCGACTCCATCATCGGCACGTGCTTGTGCGCCGCCGCGTGGAAGACGACCTGCGGGCGGTGCGCGCCGAAGATCGAGATCATCCGCCCGCGGTCGCCCACGTCGCCGACGAGCGCGACGACGTTCAGCGCCGGGTAGGCGGCGCGCAACTCGCGCTCGATCTCAAAGAGGGCGAACTCGGCGCGCTCGACCAGGAGCAGCGACGCGGGCTGGAAGCGCGCCACCTGTCGCGCCAACTCCGAGCCGATTGAGCCGCCCGCGCCAGTTACCATCACAGTCTTGCTGGTCAGGAAGCGGCGCACCTCCGCCTCTTCGAGTTGGACGGGTTCGCGCCCCAGCAGGTCTTCGATCTGCACGTCGCGGATGCGCGTGAACGTGACGCGCCCTTGCAGGATGTCGTGCAGGCCCGGAATGACGCGCACGCGCACGGGAATCTGCTCGCAGATGTCGAGGATGCGGCGGAACCGCTCGCGCGTCGAGTGCACGACCGTGACGATGACGTGGTCGATCTCCAACTCCGCCACGAGCCGCGGCAAGTCCTGCGTGCCGCCGAGCACGCGCACGCCCTGGATGAGCGACCCCTGCTTGTTCGGCTCGTCGTCCACGAAGCCCTTGATCGAGAGGCAGAGGTCGTCGCGGTTCTTAATCTCCTTCGCCGCCAGCATCCCGGCGCGCCCCGCGCCGATCAGGAGCACGCGCTTCTTGTGCCCGTTGCCCGGCAGCGCCGCCTTGCGCCGCTTCTCGCCCTGCTCGTAGACGACGCGCCGCACCACCCGCGCCGCGAGCACGCCGCCGAACGCGAAGACCGCGTCCATCAGGATCACCGAGAATGGCACGCGCCACTCCTCGGTCGCCTCCGGCAGCCCCAGCCGCAGCAGCACGAAGGCGAGCGAAGACCACCACGCCGCCGCGCAGAAGCTCTTCACCTCGGCCAGCCCGACGTAGCGCCAGATGAAGGTGTAGACGCCCGCGAGGATGAGCGCCAGGAGTTGTACGAGGACGACGTAAGGGAGCTGGATCAACCCCCTGTGTAACTCGTCCGCGGGCACGTGGAAGTCGAACCGCAGCAGGTAAGCCAGCGCGAACGACGCGGCGAGCACCGTCAGATCGACGGCCAGGTGGTAGCGTTTGGTGTGCAGCTTCCGCAGCCCGAGACGCGATCCGTTCGAGCCGCTATGGTTTCCGTGGGGCATAAACTTTCGGCGCTTCGACCCCGCGCCGCACCAGCGCGTCGAAGCGCCGCCTCCTTGAAGCGAGCTTTTAAGTCTTGACGTGTTAGATCGTGGTCATCCCTGATACCTCGCCGGCCGCGCGCGCCGCCTCGTGGGGCGGGAACTGTCGCGCCGCCGCGCCGCCGCCCGCCAAGACCTCCGCGAGCGTCGGCGGCGGGGCCTGGCGCGGGAAGAGTGTGGCGATGGCGGTCTGCCATAAAATTTTCACGTCCGCGCGCCAACTGCGCGCGCACAGGTACTCGGCGTAGCCCGCGAGCTTGAACGGTTGCAGCGCCTCTGTGTAGAAACGCTCGCGGTCGCCGCCGACCTCCGCGAGCAGCGCCTCCTCGTTGCGCAGGCGCAGCGTCACCGGATCGGTCAGACCCGGCCGCGCTTCGAGCACGAACCGCCACGCCGCGCTCCGCGCGTCCACGTAGCGCGGCACTTCCGGGCGCGGCCCGACCAGAGACATCTCGCCTCGGACGACATTCCACAGGCTCGGCAACTCGTCGAGTTTCGTCTGCCGCAACACGCGCCCAACGCGCGTCACGCGCGCATCGCCGGCCGCCGTCACCTGCGCGCCGCCCGCCGCCACGCGCATCGTCCGCAGCTTGTAGAGCGTGAACATGCGCCCGCGCCGCCCGACGCGCTGCTGCCGGAAGAAGACCGGGCGACCCGAACCGACGGCCACCGCCAGCGCCGCCAACGCAATCGCAGGCGCGGCGACGACGAGCGCGCCGAGCGCAACGACCGCTTCTACCGGCCGCGGTAGCCCCGCCCTGATCTGTCGTCCGGTCGCCGTCTCGGCGCTCAACAGTTGCCCATTCATGTTCGTTGCGGACTCCGACAGCATCACTCTGCGTCAAGCGGTCTTGAGGAGGACGAAGACGTTAAACTCCGGCGCGGTCTGCGGCAGATCGGTGTTCGCGCCGACGGGGCTGGCTGTCTTCCGCGCGCCCGTCGGCAGGCGCAACGGCCCGCCGTCGTAAGTGCCCGCGAGCACGGGCGGGCCGAAGAAGTTCTGCGCGCTGCGCACCTCGTACTTCGCGCCGCGCTCGATGACGCCGCTCACGTCCGCATCAACCGTCTCTCCCTTCGCCCAGTTGTACACGATGATGTGCGCGCGCCCCGGCTCGTACAGGTTCGGGCGGACGAAGACTTTGGTCGCGGCGGGCCGCGCGGCATCAATCACGTTCCAACTGCCGCCGCCGTCGAAGCTGGTCGCCCGCCGCCACCCCGCGAAGTCGAGTGCCTGGCCCTGAAAGCTGAAGACGGCCGCGCCGCCCGCGCCGTAGTAGGCGTTGTTGTCCCACGCATAGCTGGCCGCCGTGATGCCCTGCGGCAGGGAGAGTTCGAGCAGTCGCTTCGGGCCGTAGAAGGTGTTGCCCGTCATCGTCACCGTCAACCAGTCGGCGACGGAGGCGACCGGCGAGCCGCCCGCGAAGTAGTTATCCTTCACCGTCAAATCTTTATTGTTCGCGGCCTCGTAGTGCAGGCGCACGTTCGGCTTGGTGTCGCCGTTGGTCGGCGTCTCGTAGGTGTAGTTCGCGACGAGCGTGACGCGCTCGGCGGGCTGGCGGCCGCCGACGAGGATGTTGTCGTAGCGCGCGCCCGCCGGTGCGCCGTTGTCGAACGAGACGTTACCCTCGAACTGCAAGCCTTTGAGCGCGCCCTCTTCCGTGTAGGCGTGTATGCCCCAGCCGTACTGGCGGAAGATGATGTTGTCGCGGATGAGCTTCGTGCCCTCCTCGTTCTGCATGTAGATGCCGTGCCCGTGCCCGCGATCAAGCTCGCGCCAGCCGTTGTGATAGATGATGTTGCCGTAAAGCTCCGCATCAACAGCCGAACTCCAGCAGCCGAAGCCGTTGCCCGCGTCGTGCACGACGAGGTTGATAAACTTCGTGTGCGCGCCGTTGACCTCGACGCCGGTCGGCCGCTCGCCCGTGCGCGTCGTGTTTGAGTTCGTCACCTCGAAGCCCCAGAAGGTCGTCCACTCGCCGTCCACGGCGAGCGAGCCGTCAATCGTCGCGCGCTCGTTCGTGAACTGGGCGACCAGGATTGGTTTGTCCGCCGTCCCCGCGAGCTTGCACTTAAATATTCCCTTATAGACGCCCCCGCGCAGCCACAAAGTATCGCCCGGCTTCAACTTCGCCTGGCCTGCGAGCGCGCCGGCCAAATCCCACGGGCGCGCTTTGCTGCCGTCGCCGTCGGCCTTGCCGTCAGGCGCAGCATAGAATTGTGCGCCGCGCGGCGCGCGCGGATGCGAGGGCGGCGGCGGCTCGGCTGGTTCGTCCGCGGCGGAAGTATCGGCCGTCGCGGTTGCGCCGGGCCGTCCGTTGGCGTTCGCGCCGCCGCGCCCGCCGCCGGTGCGCGTGGAGCGGACGGCGAAGGCCGCCGCGAGCAGCGCGCAGAGGGCGAGCGAGAGGGCGAGAACGAGTCGTGTGGGGCGTTGACCACGGCGCATCAATTTAACGTCGGCGGCGCGCGCAGATGTCCTTCACGGTGTCGGCCACATGCGCCAACTCATCCGCGCGCATCCCCGGAAAGATCGGCAGGCTGACGAGGCGTTCCCAGACCGACGTGGCGACCGGAAAATCTGTCGGCGTCCAGCCGAACGTCTCGCGGTAGTAAGGGTGCAGGTGCAGCGGTCGCCAGTGGACGGAGCAGCCGACGCCCGCGCCCTTCAACTCTTCGACGAACGCGTTGCGATCAATCCGCAGCCGTTCGAGGTTGAGCTTGACGGGGAACAGATGCCACGCGTGGACGCGATTCGCGTCAGTCGGCGGAAGCTCCAACTCTGCCACGTCTGCGAACGCGGCGAAGTAGAGGCGCGCGATCTGTTCGCGCTCGCGGCGCATCTGTTCGGCGCGCGCGAGCTGGTGGACGCCGATGGCGGCGGCGATGTCCGTCAGATTGTACTTGTAGCCCGGCGCGATGATCTTGTAGTCCCAACTGCCGCCGCCCGAATAACGCTCCCACGCGTCGTGCGACAGCCCGTGCAGCGACATCAGGCGCATCCGCTCGGCGAGCCGCGCGTCGTTCGTCGTCGCCATGCCGCCCTCGCCCGTCGTGATCGTCTTGTTCGCGTAGAAGGAGAAGCAACTCACCTGGGCCGTCCCCTCGCCGCAACGCTGCCACGCCGCGCCTTCATCGCGCCGCCACGCCGCGGGGAAGGCGTGCGCCGCGTCCTCGACGATCCACAGACCGTGGCGCGCAGCGAACTCGCGCAGCGCACCTGCGTTCAACATCAACCCGCCCACGTGCACCGGCATGACGCCGACGACCCGCGGCTTCTCCGCCGAACCACTCGGCGTCCAGCCTTCTTTCAGCGCGGCGAGCTTCCGCTCCGCGTCCGCGAGGCTCATGTTCGTCGTCACGGGGTCGCAGTCCACGAGCACGGGCAGCGCGCCCTGGTAGCGCACGACCTCGGCGGTCGCCGCGAACGTCATCGTCGGCACGAGCACCGCCTGCCCCGCTGAGAGGCCGAGCGCCTCGACCGCCAGGTGCAGCGCCGCCGTGCAGGAGTTGACGGCGACCGCGTGCGCCGCGCCGACCTGCGCGGCGAACTCCTGCTCGAAGCGGCGGACGCGCGCGCCGGTCGTCAGCCAGCCGGAGCGCAACGCGGCCACGACCTCTGCGATCTCCTCCTCGCCGATCTGCGGGCGGAAGAAAGGGACTTGCGGCCGCGCCGGAGAGGCGTCAACGCGATGACGCAGAGAGTCGTCGAAAGAAGAGTCGCTAAGCGCGGCGTGATGCGCGGCGACGCCCGCCGCCGCACCGGGCCGCTCAAGAGTGGAGTTTGAATTTTTCATATCTGCGATCTACTCCGCGCCCTGCGCGCGCGGCTTGAGATATTCCGTCCGCCCGCGCCGGTCGCGCCAGCGATTGCGGAACTTGACCAGCCCGGCGAGGAAGCCGAAGCCGTAAGCGAGATGCAGCGTGGCGAACGCCGCCGGCAGGAGCGGCAGCAGACGCCAGCCGTGCTTGCGCGCCGTCAGCACAGACGCGCACAGGTTCGCCGCCGAATAGGCACACGTGACCGCCGCGAGCGCGAGCCGCGCCGTGACGGAGAAGGGCGACAGGATGATTGAGATTAACAACGCGGCGGCGAAAAGCGGCGGCGCGAACTGCCGCGCGCGCATCTGCCGCGGGTGCTTCTGCATCACGCGCACCTTCCAGTAGCCGTACTGAAAATACTGCCGCCGGAGCGACCGCAGCGTGCCGCGGCTGTAGTAGCGCGCGCGGATTTCGGGCGCGAGCAGCAGGCGCGCGCCGAGCGCGAGCAGACGGTAGTTGTACTCGTCGTCCTGGTTGCGCACCAACTCCTCGTCGAACAGCCCCGCCCGCTCGACGGCGCGGCGCGTGTAGGCGGGGAAGGCGACGGACTCGACGAACATCCGGCGACCCTTGACGGTGCGAAACGCCGCCCCGCCCACACCGAAATTTGAACTCATCGCCGCGGCGATGGCGCGCGCCGTCGTCGTCTCGCCGACCGTTTCCAGCGGGCCGCCCACGCCCGCGACCTGCTCCCGCGCCAGACACTCGACGCAGCGGCGCACGTAGTCCGGCGCGATCTCGCAGTGCCCGTCCACGCGCACGACGACCTCGCCGCGCGCCAAGCGTAGCGCCGCGTTCAGGCCGGTCGGCGCGATCCGGCCCGGATTGTCCACGAGCCGCACGCGCGCGTCCCGCGCCTGCAAAGTTTTGACCACCTCGCGCGTGCCGTCCGTGGACATGCCGTCGGCGACGATGATCTCGACGCGCTCCGGCGGGTAGTCCTGTGCCAGCACCGCGCCGAGGCTCTGCGCAATGAACGCTGCCTCGTCGCGGACGGGCATGACGACGGTGACGAAAGGTTGATCAGTCGCGCTCAAATTCGTGCTCACGCGCCCGCCTCCTCGATCAGCCTGCGCGTCTCCGGCGGGAGGGCGCAGACGACGGCGCGGTACTTCCCGTTCGCCCCGCGCGGTATCTCGTCCACGCGCTCCAACACCACCTCGATTGCGCCCATGCGCTCGCGCACCCCGCGGATGATCGAGCCGCCGGCCTCGGCCGTGAAGCCGGGCGCGGGCACGTAGCGCACGCGCACGCGGTCTAGCGCCTCCTGCACGATCTGCGCCTCGCGCACTGGCAGCCGCGCGTCGTAGATCGTGTCTATGCAGCCGACCCGCCGCCCGTCCGCCGTGTAGACGAGATCGTCCGTGCGCCCCTCGACCGCCGCGAGCGCGGGCAAGGTTCGGCCGCACGCGCAACGGCCCGCGGCGGCGACGCCGCGCGCGCCGCGGTCGCCGACGCGGTAGCGTATGAGCGGCATCTCTTCGTTCAGCAGACCTGTGCAGACGAGTTCGCCCGCCGCGCCGTCGCGCGCGGGCCGGCCGTCGCCGCCGAGCACTTCGACGCCGCCCGCCTCCGGCCACAGGTGCAGGCGTCCCGCCTCACACTCGCTCGCCGCCGCGACGATCTCCGCCATGCCGTAGGTCTCGCGCACGGGGCACTGGAAGGCTTCCGCAATCGCGCGCCGCTGGTGCTCGTAAACCGGCTCGGCGTTCGTGACGACGACCGCCAGCTTCAGATCACGGCGGCCCGCGCGCAGCGCGCCCTGCGCGAGCGCGTAGAGCGAAGACGTGTAGCCGAGCAGGTAGCGGACGCGGTAGCGCGCGAGCGCGTCGAGGTAGTGCGCGAGCGCGTCGGGCGCGAGGTGGTAAGAAGACATGTAGAGTTGCCGGAGCGCCGCGTTCCAGACCCAGAAGGGCGGCCGGCGGTTTGCGACCGGCACGACGAGTTGCCCGCCGAGGATCGCCCAGCGATCCCTGCGCGAGACGCCGTACCAGTGGCGCAGCCGCGCCTCGCACAGCGCGTACCAGGCGCGCACCGTCGCGCGCGTAAGCCACAGGTCGAGCGACTTGCCGGTCGTGCCGCTCGTGTGGTCGTAGAACATGCGGCGCACGTCGCAGCCGTCCGCGACGAACGCGCGCGCTCTCTCGCGCACGGACTCCTTCTCAAGCACGGGCCAGTTCGCCAACAACTCCCAAGACGCTTTGTCGCCGCGCCGCCGCCGCTCCGCCCACTGCGCGCGGTAGAACGGCACTTCGGTCGCCGCGCGCTCAAGCACGCGCGCGAGCCGCTCCTCCTGCCAACGCCGCCATTGCTCTGGACTCCAACGCTCGCGCTCAAGCGCCTCCGCGACGAGCCGTTCCGTCTCGCGCCCGTAGCGCCAACGGCGCAACTGATAGCCGCGCAAAGTGGCCGCCGCCGAGCGCAGCGGCGCGGGCGAGCGGTGATAGAGTTGTAGCAGCGTGCGGTTCATAATTCGCTCGGCGTCAGTTCCTCCGCAGGCAGCGGGCGCGCGGCGGCCGCATGTGCCGGCCCGACTTCCGTCGCCGGACGCCTGCGCGCGAGGCGACCGCGCGCGGACTGTTGCCAGCGATAGGCCCGCTCGGCGAGGTCGCGGGCGCGCGCAAGCCACGCGTAGCGACTCCACATCCACTGGTAGAGCGTCGCGTCCGCGAGCGCGCCGAACTTCAGCTTGGCGTCGCCGCCGCCCGCCATGTCGAGCGTCGTGCAGCCCGCCGCCATACCCATCTGCATCGCCGTCCACGTGAGCAATTCCGTCGGGCAGTACCAGCGGTACGCGGTGCGGTGCGCCCAGCCCCACAGGTGTAGCTCCTGCCCGTCGCGCATGAACAGCCCCGTGGCGACGCACGTGCCGGCGGGCAGGCTGACGGAGAGCGCCAGCAGATTCCCCGCCGCTTGCAGATGGCGGAAGCACTTGCGCACGCGCTCCTCGGCGAACGGCACGGCCTTGCCGCGCCGCGCGAACACCTCCCTGATCTGATCGTAGAACTCCGCGACGAACGACTCGTCCTCCTCGACGCGCGCGACCAGCCCCAGCTTGATCGCCTTGCGCAACTGGTTTCTCGTCTTCGCCCTGATGTTCTTCAGCGCGCGCGCCTCGTCGCCGGGGAAGAGCGGCACGCGGTAAGTGGCAACCGGCCGGCCGCGAAATCCGAGTCCGGCCAGCGCCCCGCGGTCGAGGTGCGCGCTCGTCAACTCGACGTGATGCACGCCGTAGCGCGCTTTCAGGAATGGCACGAGCGCGGCGCACACTTCACGCGGCGACACGCGCGCGGCGTCGAAGAGCGGCCCCATGCTCTCGGTCTGCCAGCCGATGAGCGGCGAGGCGAAGACGCGCAGGACGAAACCCTTGCGCAGCAGGAAGCCCGGCAGACAGCCGACCGTCTCGCCTCCCTGCTCGAACACGAGGCGCACCGCGCGCGCGCCGGAGAATGATGCGACGTAGCTGAGCCACACCGTCTTGTGGAAGATGCGGCAGCCCGCGAAGCGCGCGACCAACTCGTCCCACGCCGCGACCTCCGGCGGCGTGGCTTCACGGATCAAGATGTCTGTGCCTCCGTGTTGGAGTGACGAGTCCGGCATCACTTACGAAGTCCCCCCGCGCACCTTGCTCGCCAGCCAGCGCGTCTCAAGCCGCCGCAAATCTCCGTCGGAGATGCTGCGCGCCGCCGTGTCCGCGCCGCCGCGCAGGTAGTCCAGCACTTCGGAGACGGGCGCGAACCAGCCGCCCGCCCGCGCCAGATGTTCGAGCCGCCTGCGGAACTCCGCGTCAACTCGTCCGCCTTCGGCGAAGCCCGCGGCGAAGTGGACGTAGGCGACGGAGAGACCGCCCGCTTCAATCAATTCGTCGAGCTTCTGGTAGGTGAAGTTGTTGAGGAAGCGGCGCAGGCTCGAACCGTTCGACGAGGCGAACCAGTAGTTGACGAACGGGCGGCGCGGATCGTGGTAGGGCATCGCGGGGCAGAGCGCGAGCGTGTTCGGCTCGTCGAAGACGAAGTTGCGGACGTAGCCGACGCGCTCGCGGCAGAGGTCGCCCCAGAAGTGCGCGTCGCCCGCGACATGCCCGCGCGAGCCGTGGCCGTTGCGCCCGCGCGTGAGCGCGCGATAGACGCCGCGCCGCCAGCCCGACAGCCGCGCCTCGCCCCAGTAGATGTTCTCGCGGCAGCCGAGGTGGTTGCAGTGGACGAGCATCTGCGGGCCGAACAACTGGCGGAAACGATCTAGCCCTCTCTGTGTCTGCTCGCGCATTGATGTGGTCGGCGCGATGTTGTGCAGCCCGATCTCGAAGCCGCGTGCGCGCAGAGACAGCACCCAGTCGAGGTAGTTGCGATCCTCGCACGTCTCGCCGCCGTTTGTCGCCTCGCCCTCGCCCCGGCAGACCCAGACGGATTTCGTCGTGCGCATGCCGAGGTCGGCGAGCAGATCGTAAACCGGCTGCACCTTCCGCACGGTCGCCCAGTCCGTGTCGTCGAAGATGGTGAAGGCGAACTTGCGTCCGCCGGGCCACTTTACCTGCGGTGCTCTCATGCGCCGCCCTCCCGGCGCTCGGCGACCGCCGCGAACAGCGCCTCCCACTGCGGCATGACCTGCGCCCAGTCGAACCGCGCAGCCTTCGCCAGCCCCGCGCGCGAGAGTCGCTCGGCGAGCGCCGCATCGTTGAGCAAGCGGCGGACTGCCGCCGCCATCGCTGCGGCGTCGGCGGGCGGGACGAGCAGCGCGTCCTGTTCGTCTACGAGCAGGTGCGGGATGCCGCCGACGTTCGTGCTGACGACGCACAGCCCCGTAGCCAGTGCTTCGAGCACGCTCACGGGCGCGTTATCAACGTCCGTTGTGTTCAGGAAGATGTCGCCGCGCCGCAGCCACCCGGGCACGTCGCGCTTCGGGATGCCGCCTGCGTAACTGATGCGCTCCGCGACGCCGAGCGCGGCGGCCAACTCGCGCGTGCGTTGGAAACTGCCGTCGCCCTTGTCGCGCCCGACCATCGTCAGTTGCACGTCGGGGAATTCTCGCGCGAGCAGCGCGAGAACTTTCGGCGCGAGCGTCGGGTTGTAGATTTCGTGGAACGAGCGCAGCCACACGAGGCGCGGCCGGACGGTGCGCCGCACGCGCGCCTCGTAGGCGGCGACGTTGACGGGGTTCGGCAGCAGCCGCAGCGCGCCGTGGAATGGGCGCATCTCTTCGAGCAGGTAAGCGGAAGGCGCAGCGACCGCCGTTGCCCGTGCGAGACACGCGCGCACGCGCCGCGCGTGGCGTGCGGAGAACTCTGGAAGCGCGCCGCCGCGCAGCACCAGCACGAAGGGGCGACGCGCGGCCTTGAGCACGATTGACAGCGCCTCGCCGATCAGGAACGCGCGCCCGCTGTAGAGATCGACGACCGCCACGTCGTAACGGCCGCGACGTGCGAGCGCCGTCGCCAGCATGTGCGCGCCGCGCAGCAGACCCGCCCGGTAGTGCGACGCAGTGACGAGCGTGTAGCCGCGCGCGCGCAGACGTTCCGCCAGGTCTTCGACGACCGAGCGGCTGCCGCCGGGCGACGACAGAAAGTTCGCGGCGAAGAGGACGCGCGGCGTGTGCCGGCGCGCGGCGTCGGCAGACGGCTCGCACGCCGCCTCGGCCGGTGCAAACATAACCTCCGCCCGCGCCGCCGCCGCGTCGCTCGCTGCCGTAATGTGTCTCGCTACCATGACAGTCTGTGCTCGCGCAGCCAAAGCTCCAGCGCGAGGACGATGAAGACGCGCTGATAAAGTCCTTCGCGGCTGATCGTCGTCGTCGTGCCGTCGCCCCGTCGCGCCCGCGCGAGTTGGTTCAGCCAGAATTCGATTAAGGTCATGTTGAGTATGTCGCGCACGCGCGCGTCAGATGAGAGCAGCACGTCGCGGAGCGCGGCGTGAAACTCCGGCGAGAGCATCCGGTCGAGCGGGATGCCGAAGCCGTGCTTGGGGTGCGCGGCGACGTGCGGCGGCAGCCAACGCCGCGCGAGCGCGCGCAAGACGAGCTTGCCCGCACGCCCGTCCGTCTTGAGCGCGTGCGGCAGACTGAGACCCAACTCGACCAACTCTTCATCCAACATTGGCACGCGCACCTCGACGCCGGAGAGCATGGACATCATGTCCACCTTGCGCAGCATGTCGGACGGCAGGCCCACGGCGAACAGGTTCTCCGTCATGCGCCGCGACAACTCTTCCAGGTCAGCAGCGCCCGGCGGGCGGAAGCCGTCGAAGCAGCGATAGACACGCCGAAGCGAGGCGCGCGCCTCCGCGCGCACAAGCGCGCGCTTCTGCGCTTCATCGAGATAGTTAGACAGCCCCGCGAGCAGGACGGACGAGTCGGCCCGCCCCGCGTGCGCCAGCCGCACGGCCTTGCTCAGTTGGCGGCCCAGGTCGCGCGTCACGCCCGTCAGTTGTTGCCCCGCGCCCGCGACGACCGCGGAGAGCCAGCCGGGCAGCCGCATCAGTTGCACGAGCCGGTGCGCGCGCCAGAAGCGGCCGTAGCCGCCGAACACCTCGTCGCCGCCGTCGCCGGAGAGCGCGCAGATGTGGCCGCGCGCGCGGATCGCTTTCGCCACTTGATAGACGGGGATGAGGCTCGTGTCGGCGAAGGGCTGATCGAAATGGCGGAAGAGGCGGAAGACCGCGTCGGGCGCGAGCGCGCCGTCCATGTCAATCGTCCGGTGCGCTGTGCCGCAGTGCGCGGCGACGGCGCGCGCCACGCCCGTCTCGTCGTAGTCGGCGTCGGGGAAGCGCACGTTGAAGGTCTCGATGCTTTGCGCGGCGGCGCGCGTGTGGGCGGCGACGACGAGCGAGGAGTCTATGCCGCCGGAGAGCAGCGCGGCGACCGGCACGTCCGCGACCGACTGGCGCGAGACCGCCGCGAGCAGCGCCGCGCCGACTTCCTCGGCGCGCGCTTCGAGGTCGCGCCCGCCCGTCCCGGCAAGCGTCGGGCGCGCGGTCGTCTTGTGATACTGCGCGGCGCGCTGCCCACCTTCGTCCGCGACGAGCGTCGTGCCCGGCGAGAGCGCGCGGACGTTGGCGTAGGCGGTCGCGGGTTCGGGGACGTAGCCGAGGCCGAGGAAGTCGTAGCAAGCTTGACGATCAATCTGCGGCGCGAAGCCTTCGAGCGCGAGCAGCGCCTTTTTCTCGCTGGCGAAGACCAACTGCCCGCGGTGCGTCGCGTAGTAGAGCGGCTTGATGCCGAAGCGATCCCTGGCGATGAGCAGCCGGCGGCGCGCGGCGTCGTAGACGGCGAAGGCGAACATCCCGCGCAGGTGTTCGACCAGCCGTTCGCCGTGCTCCTCGTACAGGTGCGCGATCACTTCCGTGTCGGACGTGCCGCGGAAGACGTGCCCGCGCGCCGCGAGTTCGGCACGCAAGGCTCGGTGGTTGTAAATTTCGCCGTTGCAGACGACCAGGACGCTGCCGTCCTCGTTCCGCATTGGCTGTGCGCCCGTCTCAGACAGATCGATGAGCGCGAGCCGGCGGTGCACGAGTTCGCAACGGTCGTCGGCGAAGTGCCCGCGCCCGTCGGGGCCGCGGTGCGCGAGCAGAGAGTCCGCGCGCCCGCGCCACGCCGCGTCAGGCGGGAGCAGCGTCGGGTGGAATCGTCCGGCTATGCCACACATCTTCTTTGGCTAATCGAACTTTGAGTAGTGGGTCAGGTTAGCTTGAATGAATGTGATGGGCGGTTCACCACAGAGGCACAGAGGACACGGAGGGGGCACAGAGGGTTTTCTCTGTGCCCCCTCCGTGTCCTCTGTGCCTCTGTGGTGAACCGCCACTCGCATCATTACTTTCTCGCGTCGCTACTTTTTCGCCGTGCCGATGACGACGTAACGCCAGCGGCGCGGGACGACGCGGTTGAAGAGCGCGCGGTCGAGCGCGCCGAGCAGGTTGCGCGGCAGACCGTCCCGGCCGAACACGGCGAGGAAGCCTGTCGTGCGGCAGGCGTGCCGGTCGAAGGGCGACAGAAACTGCCCGATCTCGTCGAGCGAGACGTAGCGCCACAGCGAGCCGCGCCTGATGAATTTGCGCGCGAGGCGGTGGAGCGCCGAGCCGGTCAGGTTCTCCGCGAACCAGAGTTCGCCGCCGGGCCGGAGCGCCCTGTGCATCTCGCGCACCGCCCTGTCTTGTAACTCCCGCCGCCCGCCGCGCCCGATGTCGCCGAGCACGGACTTGAAGACGATCAGATCGAAGTGCCCCGCGAAGGGGATGCTCGTCGCGTCGAGGGCCGCGTAACTGATCAGGTGCTCGACGTTGTACTTGCGGTGCAGCGCGCGCGCCTCGGCGGTCGCGCCGCGCAAGTCCGTGCAGACGACGCGCGCGCCCTTGAGCGCGAGCCAGAGCGAGAGGCCGCCCAAGCCCGCGCCGAGTTCGAGCGCGAGCGTGTTCGACAGGTCGAGCGACGTTGACTGCAACCAGAAGTCGAGCGCGGGCGACCAGTTCGCCAAGTCCCATTCGACGAAGTCCGCGAGCGCCGCGTCCGCCGCGGGCAGACCCGCGATGATGCTGACCGCGCCCAGCAGCACGACGAGCACCGACAGGGAGAAGAAAATTATTACGTGCATCGCCCGTTCATCTCCTGAAGAAACTCCGCCTGTCTGCCGCCGGTTGAGGCGCGTCGGGTTGGACGGAATCCACGGTCGCGTAAGTCCACACCCCGCGCCCGCGCGTCTGCGCGCCGCCCGCGTCGTCCTCCGCCAGCAGGCGCGCGAATGTCAGACCGATGAGGAACGACGGCGCGACCGTCCGCATCGCCACGCCGAGCATGAAGAGGAAGCTCCAGCCGACGAGCGACGCCGCCAGCGCCTTGCCCGCCGCGCCGCGCGCGCGACCTATGTTCCGGAGCGCCGCGACGAAGAGCAGAAGCATCGAGGCGAGACCGAGCGTGCCGTGCTCTGCGAGCATGCGCGAGAACTCCGTGTGTGCCGCCGAGTCGCGGAAGAGCGCGAGGTGCATCAGCGCCGAGCGACCGGGGCCGACGCCCCACACCGGGTGCTTCAGCCAGATGCCCAAATCCGCCTGGATGAGCACGTCGCGCCCCGTCAGAGACGTGTCCTCAAAACGCTCGAAGAGCGCGCCGCTCGTGACGGCGTCGAGGCGCGGTAGGATGACGAAGTAGGCCGCGGCCGAGAGCAGCACGGCGAAGACGACGAGCGTGGCGCGCGCGCGCCGGCTGCGCGACAGGAACAGCGCCGCGAGCACCGTCGCGCCGCCCGCGCTGTAGAGTCCGCCGCGCGAGAAGGTCAGCGCGCTCTGCACGACCGCGAAGATCATCACGGCGAACGCGAGGGCGCGCGCGCGCCAATTCATCCGCGCGTCCATGACAAACCAGAAGGCAGCGAGCGCGCCTAGGCTGAGCGCCGCCGAGACCTGGTTCGGGCCGAAGCCGCCGCTCGCCGCCGAGTTTGCCTCCGTGCCGAAACTCAGGTTGGCGGCGGTCGCGAGGCCGGCGAGCGTCACGCACGCGATGCCGACGACGGGCGCGACGAGCATTAGCAGCAGGCGGCGGAGTTGCGCGCGCGTGAGCTTCACGTGCGCGAAGAAGACGGCGCACGCCGCGAGCGCGAGCGGCCCCGACAGGTTGAAGCTGATCTGCTGTCGCGCCTCTTCCGCCGACAGGTTCGTAATCGTTAGCAGCGTCGCGGGCAGAAGCAGCGTGAAGTAGGCAAGCGGCAGTGCGGGCAGGCGTAAGCGCGGCGCGCGCGCGAGCGCCACGACGAAGAGCACGACGGTCGCGTACTTGCCGAACTCCCACGGCACTTGCGCGTCGCACATGCGCCAGAGCACCTCCGCGCCCGTGACGTAGGCGGCGACGTAGGCGACCTGCATGGGCCTGCGCCCGACGAGCGCCACGCCGAGACCGCAGGCGAATACGGCGAGCGCGTGCAGCGTGGCGACCTGCGCAACCTGGCGCATCAGGAGCGCGAGCGCGGCGTGCGCCGCGACGAAGAGCACGGCGGCAAAGAGGCCCGCGCCGCGCGTGCGCGTGCGCGCCGGATACTTAACACCGATTGTCCGCGCCTCTTGCGCGCCCTCGACATACATGGTCAGTGCAACCCCCGCCCGTTCCGCGCCGTCCCGTTCTTTGCGCGCAACACCTGCTCGTAAATTTCGCATACCTGGCGGACGATTGCGTCCGCGCTGTAGAGTTGGCGTGCGCGCTCGCGCAACAACTCTCCGAGGGCCGCGCGCTCGGCGGGCGCGCTGAGCAGCGACAAGAGCGCCGCCGCCAATCGCCCCGGCTCGCGCGCGGGCACGAGCATGCCGGCCCGCCCTTCGTCCAACACCTCGGCACACTGCCCGACGCGCGTCGCCACGGTCGCCAAGCTAGCCGTCGCGTACTCGATGAGCGCAAGCGGCAGCCCCTCGGCGACGGAACTCAGCACGCCCACGTCGCACGCGCGCAGGATGGCGTGCACGTCGCGCCGCTCGCCGAGCAGCGTGACGCTTCGCGCGAGATCGAGCCGGGCAATCTCTTCTTCTATCCGCGCGCGATAGCTCGCGTCCGGCGACGCGCCGACGAGCAGCAGGTGCGCCGCCGTGTGCGCGCGCGCGACCTCGGCCATCGCCCTGACGAGCGTCAAATGATCCTTCTGCGGGCGCAGGTTCGCTACGCAGACGATGCGCGCGCCCGCCGCGCCCGGCAACGCTGGCGGGCGACCGTTCGGCGGCGGCGCGCACACGAAGTTCGGCACGTAGCGCACGCGCTCCGCCGGGATTTTCAATCTCTGCTTCGACCAATCCGCGAGCGGCTGGCTGACTGCGATGACGCCACGCGCGCGCCGCGCCAGCGGGCGGTCAAGGAGTGCGGAGCGCGTTTCGAGCGGCAGTCCAAAGTGGTCGTGCCAGACGAGCAGCGGGCGCGGCGGCAGTAGCGCCGCCAAGCCGGCGACAAAGAGCGCCGAGCCGTGCGCGTGCAGAATCTCGATGTCGTGCGCGCGGACGAAGCGGGCGAGCCGACGGAGCGCCGCCGCGTCGAAGCGCCACCTGCGCGCGAGCCTGAGCCGCCCCACGTCCGGCGCGACGGCGTCGGCGAGCGCGCCGTCCCTGCGCGTCGTGCAGAGATAGGCGCGGAAGCGTTCGCGCGGCAGCAAGTTGCACAGATTGACCGCCACGCGCTCCGTGCCCCCGGCATCAAGTGTGTCTGTGACGTGCATCACGCCCACGCGCTTCATAAACGTCATGCGCCCCGCCGCGCCCCCGCGGCCTGAACTTGCTGCGCGCCCGCCGCCACCGGCGGCGCGTCAAGCGAGACCTTCGCCTGCGGCGCGAGCGAGACCTGCCAGTGCGCCGCAAACAACTCGCGCAGCGCCTCGCGCAGACCTTCGAGCGAATACCGCTGCGCCCACGCGGCGGCGCGCACGCTCATCCGTGCAGACTCTGCGGGCGAGCGGGCGATCTCACTGAGCGCGCGCGCGAGCGCGGCGGCGTCTCCCGGCGGCACGACCACGCCGCGCCCCTCGCCCAGCATCTCCGGCACAAAGCCCGTGTCCGAGCCGACGCAGACCAGCCCGAACGCCATGCCCTCGGCGATGGCCTTGGGCCAGCCCTCGTTTTCGGAGGCGAGCACGAGCACGTCTGCGCGCTCGTAAAACGCGAGCACGCGCTCGAAGTCCACGCCGCCCGCGAACGCGACGCGCCCGCCCAAGCCGAGCGCCGCCGCCTGCCGTTCGAGCGCCGCGCGCAAGTGGCCTTCGCCGACGATGTCGCAACTCAACTCGATCCCTTGCGTCCGCAACTCGCCGAGCGCCGCCAACAGCACGTCAACGTTCTTCCCTTCGTACAGCCGGCCTACGTAGAGCACGCGCGGCGGCGCACCGGCGAAACTCTTGCGGCGCGCGGCGGCGCGGGCGCGCGCCAACTGCACGTCCGTCAGGATCGAGGTGAAGAACGGGACGACGTGCGGCGGGTCGTCCGCCCGGCGACCATAGACCGTCACCGGCGCGCGCCACACGCGCGAGCGCAGGAGCGCGCGCTGCAAACGCCCCGTCCACGGCTCGCCCGCGTAGCCGCACCACTGCCCCGCGTACTTGGCGACGCGACGGCGCGAAAAGAGCGGCGCGAGAAAGATGGCGAGCAGGCCCAAGTTGCCAGGGCAGCGGACGTGGATCGCGTCCGCGCGCCGCAGCGCGCGGCAGAGACCCGCGACGAGCAGGGGCAGCAGCAGGACTTGCACGGCCTTCGCGCGCAAATTATCGCCGCCCGTCTCCAACTGCGGGACGACCGCGACGTTCGGGCGCGTGAAGGGCAGGCAATCGCCGGGCGGCGCTTCGTCGCGGCAGGGCGCGGCGATGGAGACGCGCGGGAAGAGATCGGCCCAGATGTCTATCTCGCGCGCGTAAGGCCCGTAGGCGAACAGACGCCCGCCGTGGCGGTAATGAATCGCGCTCGACACGATCAGCAGGTTTTGCACTTCAGACATAACACGCAACAGGTCTTACTCGGCTCAGGCATTACTCGCGCCGCTCGCCACTGCCTCGGTCGCCCGTGCCGCGCCGGCCAAACTTTCCGGCTCGCCCGCGTCGCTCGGCTTGCTCAGCAGAAGCGTTGCCATGCCGGCGGCGCGGCCGAGTGCTTCGGTCAACTCCGGCCAGCGGCGCGGGCCGCGCACTGCGTCACCGAGTTGGCACGCGGCGAGCAGCGCGGTCGTCGCCCACCAGCGGGCGCGGGCCGCGAGCGGCGGGCGCGGGTGTCGCCTGCGCCAGACGAACCAGCCGTTGCGGACGACCATGCGCCCGTAGCGGAAGCGGCTCGGTCGCCCGGCGGGCGCGTGGTAGTGCGCCAGGCGCGCGCGCGTCGCCAGGTAGAGCGGCCCGTCCGCGGCCGCGCGCACGCAGAAGTCCATGTCCTCGTAGAGACCGTAGCCCTCGAAGTAGCGCGAGAACTTGCGGCGCGCGAAGACCTCGCGCCGGAAGGTGAAGGCGCAGCCCATCAGGAACTCGACCGCGTAGTCCGCGCCGTCGGGCGGCAGATAACCGACGGGGCGCGCGTGCCCCGCCACCGGCATCCAGCCCGGCGGCAACTCGCTCGCCAGCCCCAGCGCGCCCCGCAGCCGCCAGCGCAACGCCTCGCGCCGCTCCCACTCGCCCCGGCGATAGACCGCCAAGCGCGTGCGCCCGACGACGTTCGCCTGCTCGTCCTCGTGCCTGTTCACGCGCCGCCACTCGACTTCGTTCGTGATGAAGCCGCCGACGCCGACGGCCTCCGTGTGCCGCGCGAAGCAGGCGAGCGTCTCGGCGAAGTAGTCGGGTGCGGGCACGGTGTCGTCGTCGAGGAAGGAGACGAACGCGCCGCGCGCGCGGGCGACGCCGTAGTTGCGCTGCCGCGTCAGCCCGCGCTCGGCGGGCGGCACGCGCAAGTATTTGAGAGCGGGGACGGCGCTGCGCTGCGTTGTCGCGCGCTCCCGCACGAACGCGCGCATGACCCGCTCCGTCTCGTCGTCGGGCGAGCCGTCAACGATCAGCGTCTCGTCGGGCACGCGACCCTGCGCGGCGACGGCGCACAAGACGCGCTCGACCTCGCGCGGGCGGCGGTAGGTGCAGACGATGAGTGAAAGCTCGACGCGGTCGCTCATGGCTCGGTGTCGTCGCCGGTCGTTCAGGCGCGGAGCAGTTGTTGGTATCGCTCGACCGACTGCCGCGCGATTATCTCGGAAGTGAAGCGCGCCTCGACACGCGCGCGCGCGGCGCGGCCCAGGCGCAGGCGCGCGCCTTCGTCCGCGAGCAGTTCTTCGACTGCGCGCGCGAAAGCCGCCGTGTCGCCCGTGGGCACGAGCACGCCGCTCTCACCCGCGTGGACGACCTCGCGTGCCCAGCCCGTGTCGTAGGCGACGACGGGCTTGGCGCACGCCATCGCTTCGAGCCACGCGAGCGGGAACGCCTCGGCGTAGGACGGGAAGACGCACAGGGCCGCGCGCCGCACGTGCGCCTGAACGGCGTCGTAGGGCTGCGCGCCGAGGAACTCGACGCGCGCGCGCGCGCCGGGCGAGAGCAAGTCCTGGCACAGCGCCCACGTCGAGCGCGCGCCCGTGCGCGTGTCCGGCGTGTCGCGCCCGACCAGGAGCAGGCGCGCGCGCGGCCGTTGCTCTGCGACGACGGAGAAGATGCGCGCGAGATCGAGCACGCCCTTCTTGCGCGCGAGCGTGCCGAAGTAGAGGATCGTATCCGGCTCGATCTCTTCCGGCGCGGCGGGCGCGAACTGCGCGGCGTCTATGCCGTTCGGGATGACGCCAACCTCGGCGCGCAGGCGGAAGAGGCGGCGCGTCACGTCCGCGGTGAAGCGGCTGACGGCGACCACGTCGTCCGCGCGGCGCAGCGCCAGCGTCTCCGTCCAGCGCACGGACGGGCGGACGCGCTCGCTGAGCAGGTGCGCGAAATAGACGGCCGCGCCGTGGCAGCGCACGCTCAAAGGTCGTTCTAAGCGCAGCCCCGCCGAAGGGCCGCACCAATCGTGCGCCTCGATCACGTCAACGCCGTCGCGCCGGACGAGTTCGTTCAGCGTGCGCTGCGCGCGCCGCGCGTCCCACAGCCAGCCGACCTTCGGCACGTGCGTCTCGCCGGTGAAGCGCACGCCGACGCCGCGATCCTCGAACGCCGCGCCCGCGCCCGCGACGAGGACGGTCGCGCGATGCCCCTCAGCAACGAGGGCGCGCGCGAGGTTGCGTATGCTCGTGCCGATGCCGCCCGAAGGGAGCGGCGGATATTCGGTGGTGAGAAAGGCGACGTGCATGACCCTTGGTTCGTCTGGGGCGGTCGGGGCGGGCAGACGACGGCGCTTTAACGTTTCTCGAACAGCAGAATCTTGCGCGGCGGGTCGGAGTCGAAGACCCCTGCCAGCCGGAAATACTTGTCCATCGCCGCGACGAAGTTGTCCGCGTTGTACCAGTCGCGCCGATGCGCGTCGCGTTCGGCGTGGCCCTCGGCGCGCGGCGCGAACTCGACTATGGCGTGGCGGGCGGTGTAGGCCGCGAGCAGTTGCGCGACGCGCGGGAAGCCCAGGTCGAGGTGGAAGACGAGGCGTTCGAGCACGCCCACGAGCAGCGACACGTCGCACCTGAGCCGGGCGGGCGCGGACGGGAACTCGCACTTGCGCCCGTGCGCGGGCGTCGGCACGGTGAAGTCGAGAAAGAGCGGCAGAATCTTGCGCCGCTCGGCGCGGGCGCGCAGGTAGAGCGTGTTGACGTGCTCTTCGTTATCGTCAAAGGCGACGACCTTCGCGCCCGTCGCTTCGGCGACGAGCGCGCGCCGCCCCTCGTGGCAGGCGATGTCGAGCACGGTGCGCGGGCCGAGCCGTTCGAGGAGCGTCTGTAAAGTTTTTATCTCGACCTCGTGCCCGGCCGCGTCGTCGTCTCGCCCGTCGCAGACCGTCTCGCCGTCGCTCCACTTATCGCGTGGCAGCGGCAGGCTTGCGAGCGCGGCGCGCAGGCGCTCGAAGAAGCGGCGCGGGTCTGTGCGCGCCGTGCGGCGCAGGCGCGCGTACCAGAGCGGAAACCAGGCGAGCGCGCGGTGCTTGAAGAGGTCGTCCACGGGTTCGCCCACGTCCGGCGTGCGCCGGAAGCTGCGCGCGAACCACGGGTGGCCGCGCGCGATGAGCGCGAGCGGCAGCACCCAGTAGTTACGCAGGCGGCCCGCCATCTCCGCGAGCCACGCGTCTTCGACGGGGACGACCGCCGAGAAGTCCACGAAGACCGGGCGCGTGAAATCGAAGAGGACGTTCCACGGGTGGCAGTCGAGGATGCCGCAGCCGTGCCGCAGGAGTTCGAGGTTGAGGTCGCAGAGCATCAGCGCCGCGTCGCGCAGCATGAGCGACGACCATTCGGGCCAGTAGGTGACAAAATCTATCCGCTCGTGCCGGAGGACGAGCGGGTAGTCGGCCGTCCTGATCTCGGCGCGCTCGGTCGAGACGAGGCCGAGCGCGAAGAGGTTGTCAATCGCGGGCGAGGCGAGGACGGTCTCGCAGAACGGCGCGTGCGCGGGCAGGATGCCGCGGAAGAGCTGTCCGCCCTGCTCAAGCAAACGCCCCCTGCGGTCGCTCAACGACTGTGGGTGAAGCGAGAATGTCATCCGAGTTTGGCGGACGCGACCGACGCAATCAGCCGCGCACAATCGCCCGCAATGTTTCAGCCGCGCAAGTCCGCGCGCCAGAGTTGTTCCAGCTTGGCACGGTTAAGCTCGCAGCGGATGAAGCGGAAGAACTCGACGAGCGGCTCGGTCGAGTCCCCGTTCGTCCGCTGTTTCGTCAGCGCCGACTCTTCGCGCCTGTCCAGCGCCCGCTGGCTGAGCGCGCGGCGCACGCGGCGCGGGTCGCTCGTCAGCGAGCTGGTGTCGAAGAGGCGGAGGCGGCCTTCGAAGAGCGCCCAGTTCTTCAGGCCCAACACGGCGGTCGAGGTCTCGAACGTGATGCCGTGCCGCCAGAGGCGGTGGTGCGCCGCGACGATCTCGCGCCAGTCGAGCGAGCGCAGACGTTCGCTGCGCTCGAAGAGGTAATCCGCGCGCCGCTGCTTGAGGACGTGACCGCGATAGGCGACGCGCTGGCCGCCCACGCGCAACTCGGCTTCCGTATCGCGCATGATCTCGCACGGGAGCAGTAGCTCCGCCAGCCCGCGCGCGCACATGAACTCGACCAGCGCGAGCATGGCCGCGAACCGCTCGGCGCTCCTGCGCCTGAGACGCGCGGCGAGCAAATCTCTTCCGCGCGGGTGGCGCGCGACGAGCGCGTGCGCGGTTCTGGTCGTGAGCTTATCCGCCCTGAACCTCTGCGGGTGATCGAACGGCAGGACGTGGCCGAAGGCGGCCGGGATTTTATAGACCCACTCGCGCGCCCCGTCGTTCGCCGCCTGCGGCTCATCCTGCGCGGAGACGAAGACGTGCTGCCACGTGCCCGTCGCCAGAAAGTCGAGTTGTAATCTCCCCCCGGCGCTCATCAATGAAGACTTTCTGGCGCGCCTCAACTTACGGTCGCCGCGCGCTCACGCGCGAGCGACCAGCGGAGCGGCGGCGCGAGCACGGCGCGATCCTGGCCGTGGTTGTTCAGCCGCCCCGTCACGTTGAGCGTCACGCGCTCGGACGTAACGCGCCGCTCCTCGCCCGATGCCCTGCGCCCCGTCAGCTTAAAGAACAGCGTGTAGATGCCCGGCTTCAGCCACAGCGGCGGGACTTCGACGCCGACGCGGTACAGCCCCGCGCCAAGCTCGCCCGCCGCAAGCTCCGCGTTGTTCGTCACGTTGTAGATCAACGTGTTCCCCGCGGCGTCGTCAACGCGCCACTTCAGGCGCGCTTCGACGAACGTGTCCCGCACTTCCAAGCACGCTTCGACGCGGAACGGCTCGACGCCCGCGATCTCCTGCGCCGCCGTCGAGCCTGCGCCGTTGACGCGCACCTCGCGCCAGCGCGTGCCGCGGTCGGAAAGCCCCTCGTCTGCGTCGCCCGCCAGCGTGTCGCGGCTGTAGTAGGCGACGCCTTCCACAGCCGGGCCGCGGAAGACGACCGCGCCGTCTTTGAGCACGACGGCGCTCTGGCAAAGCTCTTTGACCGCGCCGAGGTTGTGGCTGACGAAGAGGACTGTGCGCCCCTCGGCCGTCACGTCGCCCATCTTCCCCAGGCACTTCTTCTGAAACGCCATGTCGCCGACGGCGAGCACTTCGTCCACCAGCAGGATTTCGGGTTCGAGGTGCGCGGCGACCGAGAAGGCGAGCCGCAGGTACATGCCCGACGAGTAATGCTTCACCGGCGTGTCGATGAACTTTTCGACTTCGGCGAACGCGACGATCTCGTCAAACTTGCGCGCGATCTCCGCGCGGCGCATGCCGAGGATCGCGCCGTTCAGGTAAGTGTTCTCGCGGCCCGTCAACTCCGGGTGAAAGCCCGTGCCGACTTCGAGCAAGCTACCGACGCGCCCCTCTATGTCGGCGTAGCCCGCGGTCGGCTCGGTGATGCGCGAGAGGATTTTCAGGAGCGTGCTTTTGCCCGCGCCGTTCCGGCCGATGACGCCGACCGCCTCGCCGCGCCTGACCTCGAAGGAGACATCCTTGAGCGCCCAAATCTCGTTCGCGCGCCGCGCGTGCCCGTTGCCGCGCGCGAAGGGAGCACGCAGCGCGCGCAGGGGCGCGACGGCCGTCTCCGTCAGCGTCTCGCGCAGCGTGCGGTAAGACTCCTGGCGCGCGCCGATGCGGTAGCGTTTGCCGAGTCGTTCGACCTTGATGGCGATGTCGTTGTCCAAATCCGTCTGCCTGCGAGCTTGATCGTCGTCGTTTCCGCTCACACCACGTCGGCGAAAGTCTTCTCCATGCGACGGAAGTAGAACGCGCCGCTCGTGAGCAGCAGGACGGCGACGAGCGCGGAGAGCGCGACCAGCGCGCCCGGCCTGGTGTTCGTGCCGACGAGCGCCCAGCGGAAGCCCTCGACGACGCCCGCCATCGGGTTCAAGCCGTAGACTGTGTGCCACGGCTCAGGCAACAGACTGCTTGGATAAGCGATGGGCGTGGCGAAGAGCCAGAACTGCGTGACGAAGGGCACGACGTAGCGCACGTCGCGGAACTGCACGTTGAGCGCCGAGAGCCACAGCCCCGCGCCGAGCGCCGTGGCGAGCGCGAGCAGCAGAAAGAGCGGCAGCCAGAGCACGTGCGCCGTGGGCTGAACGCCGTAGTAGAGCATCATGCCGACGAGGACGACGAACGCGACGGCGAAATCCACCAGCCCCGCGAGCACGGCAGCGACGGGCACGGCGAGCCGCGGGAAATAGACCTTCTTGATCAGGTTCGCGCTCCCGACCAGACTGTTCGACGACTCGCTGAGGCCGTTGGCGAAGAATGTCCACGGGACGAGCGCGGCGTAGGCGAAGATCGGATAGGGCACGTTGTCCGACGGCATCCTGCCGAGCCGGCCGAAGAAGAGGCTGAAGACGACCATCGTAAAGAACGGCTGGATGACCGCCCACGCCGCGCCCAGCGCCGTCTGCTTGTAGCGCACCTTGATGTCGCGCCAGACGAGGAAGTAGAGCAACTCGCGGTACGTCCACACCTCCCGGAGCTTGAGCGAGACCCAGCCCCGCGAAGGCGCGATGCGCATGATGGTCGCCTGCGGCCGCTCGCCCGCCGCCCGCGCCCCTAATTTGATCCCGCTTGCCGTTGCCATCAGTGTCGTCCGCCCGTGAGAGCGGGAAACGCCCGCCGCCGGTCTGCCCCGCGCTCAGCCGTGATAGTAGTAGTCGTACTCGTGCGCGCGCAGGTTCACGTTGTTGAGCACGACGCCGAGGATGCGCGCGCCTGCGTCGTGCAAGACCTGCCGCGAGCGGCGGACGATGTCGCGCGAGGTCTTGCCGCCGTGCACGACCAGCACCACGCCGTCAACTATCGAGGAGAGCAGCACGCCGTCGGTGAACGAGGCGACGGGCGGCGAGTCTATGACGACGTGCGTGAAGACGGACTGGAGGAAGCTGAGCAGCTTGGGCATCTCGTCCGAGCCGAGCAGTTCCGCCGCGTTGGGCGGCAGCGGCCCCGACGTGAGCACGTGCACGCCGGTCGGCTGGTGGCGCGCGATGAGCGAGACGATCTCGAACGCCTTCTGCTCGCCCGCCAGCACCGTACTCAGACCCTGATCGTTGGCGAGGCCGAAGAGGGCGTGCAGGCGCGGGCGGCGCATGTCAGCGTCTATCAGCAGCACGTGCGCGCCGGTCTGCGCGAGGCTGGTGGCAAGGTTGACGGCCGTGGTCGTCTTGCCGTCGCCGGGCTGGCTCGAAGTGACGAGGATGGTCTTGACGGCGCTGCCCGCGCGCGCCAGCAGGATCGAGGTGCGCAGGTGGCGGTAGGCTTCCGCCATCGGCGTCTGCGTGCCGGCGTCGAGGATCAACTCGGGCCGCGCGCGGCCGTTCGCCTTGCCGTTGCCGTTCCCGTTGTCGTGCCCGTTGCCGTTCGGCGCGGGCAGCGCGCCGCGGGCCGCCGGCAGGGCGCGGCGCGGGCGCGGCAGGCGCGCGGCCGTGGGGACGGCGACGAGCGCGGGCAGTTGCAGCAGCCGCTCCACCTCTTCGGTCGAGTGCACGGTGTTGTCGAGCCGTTCCAGGAGCAGCGCGAGGCCGACGCTCGTCATCAGCGCTAGCGCAAGCGCGAGCGCGACGTAGAGCAGGCGCTGCGGCGCGACGGGCGCTTTGGGCGGGATGGCGTGGTCGGTGACGTGTATGTTGTTGAGCGTCCCGGCGAGCGCGACCTCGTTCTCCTTGGCGCGTTGCAGGAGGCCGTCGAGCAGGTTCTTGCTCGTCTCGATCTCCTGCTGGATGATGCGGTAGTTGATCGCCGCCTCGTTCTGCGTCAGCGTCTCGCCGCGCTGGCGGTCGAAGGCGGCGCGCAGGGCCTGCTCGCGCGCGAGCGCCTGTCGGTAGCGCGTCTCAAGGTTCGTCTTGACGGTCGAGACGCCGCGCGTGCGCGCGTCGGCCGCCTGCCGTTCGAGCGCGGCGATCTGCTGCGTGACCTCCTTGACCTCGGGCCACTCTTCCGTGTTCTCGACGAGCAGTTGGGCACGGCGCGCGCGCAACTCGGCGAGCTTGCTATCAAGGTCGGCGACCTCCTTGCCGCCGCCCTCGGCGAGCGCCTCGGCCGCGCCGGGCGAGAGCGCCGAGCGGTAGGCGGCCTCGGCCAGCACGCGCTCGTTCTCGGCTTCGAGCAGTTGCCGGTTGAGCCCGACGAGGCGATCCACGACCGTGTTCTGCCCGGCGTCGAGCGACAGAATCTGGTTGCCGCGCGCGTAGGTCATCAACTGCTCCTCGTCCGCGCGGATTTGCGCCTGCAATTCCGCCACGCGCTTCTGCAAGAAGTCGCCCGTCGTCGTGTTCGCCTCGGTCTTCTTCTCCAGGTTCGTGACGACGAACGTGTCGGCGACGGCGTTCGCCACGCGCGCCGCGACCTGCGGGTCGGGGTGGTCGAAGCGCACGTCGATCAGGTGCGTCTCCGTCACCTTCAGCCGCGCCTCCTTGACCGGCTCGGCTTCGAGACCGCGCTGAAGCTGCTCGACGTAAGGGGCGAGCCGCGCCGCCTCCTGCAAGTCCTCCTGCGCGGCGGCGGGCGCAATCGTCGCGGGCGGCGCTCCGCCCGCGAACTGTTGCGTCACCGCATGCTTGCCGTCGAGGCCGGCCATGCCCAGCAGGTTCTGCCACGTCGAGCGCGTCCGGCGCGGGTGCAGGAACGCTTCGTCGTGTTCGAGGTCGAGCGTCTTGGCGACGCGGCGGAGCAGCCCGTCGCCGGTCAGAATCTGTAGCTGCGTGCTGAAGTAAGTCGGGTCGTTGATGACGAGCAGATCGTTCTTGGTCGTGCCGAGCGCGGGGTTGGCGCGATCCGCGTCCACCTGCACGCGCGCGCGCGCCTCGTAGATGTCCGGCTTGTACGCCATGTAGAGGGCGGTCAGGGCGGTGCTGACGACGGTGAGGCAGGCGACGAGCCAGAGGCGCTTGCGGACTGCGCGCCAGTAGTCGCGCAGGCCCAACTCTTCGTCCAGGCCGATCTCCGGGCTGTAACCGACGGACTGCGAGGGCGGGAGCACCTCGACGGGCAACAGTCTCCGCACCTCGGCCGGCGGCTTCACCAACTCGCGTGCTTCTTTCATCGCCTCACCTCAAATCTCTCAAAAGACTTCAGTGCGGTTCGGTCGCAGGGACAGGGGGCGCGGCTGCCAAGCTCAGCGGCGGCGCGTGGTCGCGGTCGGCACTTGCCCGGCGATGACCTGCACGGGCAGTTGCCCCGCTGCCGGGAAGATGCTGCTGACGAGGCTGCGCAGCAGACGCTTGCCGCCCGCGGTCGGCACGTCCACGATGTCGTCCGCCTGGAGCACCAGGTCTTCCGCCTGCCGCCGCTCGACGGCGCGCAGGTCAACGAGGATTTCCTGCTTGTCCGCCGCGCCGGGCGTCTGCCTGAGGACGCGCACGCGCTCGCGCCGCGTGTCGGGCATCGTGCCGCCCGCCATCGCAATCGCGCGCGAGACCGTGACCGGCTCTTTGAGATCAATCGCCGTCGGGCGCAGCACGTTGCCGACGACGAACGCCTGCTCGGCTTCGGGCAGGTTGACGATGTCGCCCGGCTGCACGTAAGGGTTCGCCTGCTCGACGCCGCGCAGCGTCTCGCCCAGGCGGTAAGCGGAGAGCAACTCGGCCGCGTTCTCTTCGCCCGCGTCCGGCTGCGGCGCGCACGGCGAGGGCGCGGCGGCATGCGCAACTTGGACGCGCGCGCCCGCGCGCTCTGACGGGCCGCCCGCGAAGGTCAACAACTCAAGCAGGCGCATCGGGCGTTGCAGTTGGAAGCGCCCCGGCAGGTTCACCGCGCCGATGACCGCCACGGGCTGCGATTGAAACTCCTTGACGAACACGTCCACGTGCGGGTTGCGCTGGTACTTCAGGTAGAGCGCCTCGATCTCGCGGGCGAGTTCCGCCTCCGTCCGGCACGCGGCCTGAATCTCGCCCTCGACGAGCGGCATGCGGATCGTGCCGCGCCCGTCCACGCGCACGGCGTCGCGCGAAAGCTGCGGGCGGTTGAAGACGCGGATGTCGAGCACGTCGCCCGCGCCAATGCGGTAGCCGCCGTCCGTCTGCGCGGAGGCGGCTGTGGGGACGGCGCGCGCGGCCGGCGAGACTGTCGGCGTGGCCGCCGGTGTAGCGGGCGCGCTGCCGGTTTGCGTCTGCGCCCAAGCGGTCGCCGCGCCGGAGAGTGCGAGCAACGCACAGGCGGCGAGCGCGCGCCGCGCGCCGGCAAAATTAAAGCGTAGCAAAGTCACGGCTGGTCGCCTCATGGCCCGAACCTCACAGGTTTCGTTCGTTATTAAGGAGGCACGCGCTCTGCGTCCCTCGCCGCCGCGCGGTCAACGTCGGCGGGTCATGCGGCGCGTGAGCATGGACTCGCGCAGGTGGTTCGGGGCGGCGAGGTTGAGCACCGTGTGGTTGAGGAGGACTAGCCGCTCCTCGTCCTCGCGCCGGAAGAGACCCGTGAGCGGGTTGTCCTTGGTCTTGACGACGACCTGCTCCCTGACCCACTGCCAGAACTCCGTCTGCGTCGTCCAGAACTGCTTGCCGTCGTGGCAGATCACCAGTGCCGTGCGCTTCTTCCGTTTTTTCTCTTTCTTGGCGCTCACGCTTAACCGCCTGCTTAAATTTGGCGACACCTCACCCGTCACGTATGCTCCCGCCGTTCGCCCGGCGCATGGATGGAGAGCCACGTAAGTACCCCGAAGGGAAGCCTCGACAGTGAGGCGACGACCAGAAGGTTCAAAGCTAATGAAAGCCGCAATCGGCTAGATTTTCCAAGACTTAAGCTCTGCCTCGTCTGCCCGCTACCGCACTTAACGAGCCGTCCGTGTCATACAGTTTTTAACAGACACCGCGTCAGCGCCGTGGCCGGCTGACAACTCGCCCTGCTGCGGCCTTAAAGTAAGTGGCCGGCGGCTTCATCCTTCGCTATCCGCTTAGAGCCGAAGACCGACTACTGCCCTCAAGCGTGAGGAGGGAAATAGCCGGTGCTTAGGAAAAAACTAGCGCAGGTAGTTTTAGCTGATCGTGATCATCCGACCCCCAAGCGCCCGCGCCGTTCCCTCGTCGGGGAGAAGATGGTGGTGGCGACGGCAAAAGAGGCTTGGGATGTGGGCTAACATCGGAGCTACTTCCAGAATGTCAAAGGAAAAGGATAAGTGCGGCGGTTACGGTAAGACGCGCACACCCTTTTGTCAAGTTTTTTGCTCCGGCATCAAGCGCAGAGGCGCGCGACACAGCTTAACCACGAAAGCACACGAACCGACACGAACCGGCAGCACAAAGGTCAGAGCTTGTTTCGTGCTGCTTGGTTCGTGTCGGTTCGTGTGCTTTCGTGGTTACCGTCTTCCCCGCCGCCGCGCTCAGCCGTTGCGGCGTTTGAGGGACGGTCTGATCGAGAGGCGGTAGTGCGGACTCTTGCGGTCGGCCAACTCGGCCGGCGCGTGATGCCGGCTGAGCCGCCAGATGAAATCCATCTCGGACGTGACGGCGCTGAAGGCGAGCCGCGCCTCAAGGATCAAGATCACGCTGCCGTAGAAGAGGAACGACGCGCCCGCGAGACCGAGCACGACGGGCAGCCAACTGGCGCGCGGCCCGGCGAATGCAACCAGCCCGATGGCGACGCTCGTGGCGACGAAGAGGCCGAGCGCTATGTAGAAGACCGTCATGCTGCGTTGCAGTATGCGCGCGCGGCTGGTCAGCTTGTCGAGCTGATCGAAGAAGACGGCGCGGCGCTCCTCCGCGAGCGCGATCTCGCCCTCGCTGTGCGCCAACTCCTCGAACCGATCCGAGAGATCGCGGACGCGATCCACGACGCGCCCCAACCGCGTGGACGTGGACAGAATCAGCGCGCCGCACGCCGAGATGAGCACGGCGGGCGTGATCATGGCCGTCAAAACGGCCAGTGCTGAAGAGAGCGCCTCCACGGTCTTAAAATGTCCTTGCGGCTTCGCGTCTATTTATAACGCTCGGCGGACGCTGCGGGCAAACGGGGAAAGCAGTGGCGAGTGACAAGTGACGAGTGACGAGCAAGAAATTTTTTTATCTCGTCACTCGTCACTTGTCACTCGTCACTGCCAGCGACTTATGTTATGCTCCGCGCAAAATCGCAGCCATCATTCTTCCCCCGACGGAGTCTGGAATCTTTAACCGGCCTCACGCGCAAGCGAGGTCGCATCTCTAGACATGAAGGAGCAGCGAGATGCCTGAACAAGGAAACGGTAACGACAGGGACGACGTGACGACTGGCGGCGCGGGCGGTGGCTCGGTCGGCGCAGGCGGCGGCGAGGGTGAGAGTGGCGGTGGCGGCGCTGCCGGTTACGGCGAGTCCGGTGGCGGCGGCGGCACGGAAGGGCACGGCGGCCAGGCCATCGGCCGCGCGACCGGCGTCACGGGCGGCGGTGGTGGCGGGACAACCGGCGGCGGCGACGCGGACACGGGCCGCGGTGGCGGCGCAGGCAGCGGCGGCGGTGAAAGCAGTGCTGGCGGCAGTGCCGAGGGCGGCACGGGCGGCGGCGCGGCCGGTGGCGGCGGAACGTCGGGCGGCGGCCGCGGCGGCGGTGCGGTCGGCGGCAGCAGTTGGAGTGCGCGCGGCGGCGCGGCACGCGGCGGGACAGGCGGCGCGGGCGGCAGTGGCGGCGCAACCAAGGGCGGCGGCGCAGGCGGCGGCTCGAAGTCCGGCGGCGGTGGCTCGAAGTCGGGTAGTGGCGGCGCGGCCTCGCGTGGTGGCGGTAGCAGCGCGGGCGTCGGTACGAGAGCCGACGCCGCGGGCATTGGTACAAGAGCCGGCGATGCGGGCGTTGGTACGAGAGCCGGCGGCGCGGCCGGCACGAAGGGCAAAGGCGGCGGCACGCGCGGCGGACAGGGCGGCGGCGGCTCGACCAAAGGCGCGGCCAAGAAGGGCGGCGCGACCGCGACCAAAGGCGGCGGAAGCAAAGGCGGTGGCGCGAAGGTCGGCGGGCAGAAACGCGGCGGCGGCGCGGCCCGTGCGGGCGGCGGTGCAACCGCAGGTCGCGGCGGTGCTGGCGGTGGCGGCGGCACTGCGGCCAAGCGCGGCGCAAACAAAGGCGGCGCTGGCGGCGGCGCGGGTCGCACGGGCGCGGCCGGTAAAGGCGGCCCGAAGCGCACGGCCGGCAAGAGCGGCGGCGGCGGGAAGGGCACGCCCTCGAAGGCCGGCGGGAAGGGCAGCGCCAAAGGCGGCGCGGGGCGCGGCGGCACGGGCGGCGTCGCGCGCGGCGCAGGTAAAGGGCGCGGCGCTTCAGGCGCGGCCGGTGGCCGCGGCGGCGGCTCGAAGTCCGGCAGCGCGCGGGGCGGCGGTGGCGGAGGTGCGGCCCGCAAGGGCGGCTCCAAAAGCGGCCGGCGCTGACAGCGCGCTCACCCAGGTGGCCGAGACGACCGGCCGCGTCGCGGCCAAAATCACAAACGTCATCGGCTCGCTCGCCGGCACGCTCAAGTCGCGCAAGCGGTGAAAAGCAGGGATGAGGGATGAGGGATGAATAAAAGCTGTTCCTCTTCATCCCTCATCCCTTCTCTCATGCGCCTCTGGCTCTCCAGGAACAGCGAAGTGCCGTTGCGCGCGCAGTTGACGACGCAGATCAAGCTCGGCATCCTAAGCCACGATCTGCGGCCGGGCGAACGCCTGCCTTCGACGCGCGAGCTGGCACGGCGCTACGGGATTCACGCAAACACGGTCAGTGCCGCCTACCGCGAGTTGGAGGAGCGCGGCTGGCTTGAGTTCCGGCGCGGCAGCGGCGTCTACGTGCGCGCGCTCGACGGCGAGCGCCCGCCCGACGCGCAACTCGAACTCGATCAACTCATCTCCGTCTTCCTGCAACGCGCGCGCGCCGCCGGCTTCGCGCTCGGCGAAATCCAGACGCGCGTCAAACACTGGCTCGCGCTGCAACCGCCCGACCACTTCCTCGTCCTCGAATCGGACGAGAACTTGCGCGCCATCCTCGTCGCGGAGATCGCGGGCGCGACCGGCTTCCCCGTGCGCGGCATGAGTCTCGAAGAGTGCGCGCGCACGGGCCTGCCGGCGGGCGCGGCGGCCGTCGCGATGTATGGCCAATCGGAGCGCGTGCGGGCGCTCTTGCCGCCGGACACGAGTTGTCTGCTGCTGCGCTCGCGCTCGATCCCGGACGCGCTCAGCGGCGAGCAGCGACCGGCGGCGGACGCGCTCATCGCGGTCGTCTCGCGCTGGCCGGAGTTTTTGCGCTGGGCGCGCACGATGCTCGTCTCGGTCGGCATCGAGCCGGGGGCGCTCACGTTCCGCGACGCGCGCGAACGCGGCTGGCAACGCTCCCTGCGCGCCAGCGCCATCGTCATCACCGACGCGCTCACCGCGCGCCGCCTGCCCGCGGGCACGCCCGCACGCGTCTTCCACATCATCGCCGACGACTCGCGCGCCGAGTTGCGCCGCTTCGTGGAAAAGTTTCTGACGGGATGAGCGGGCGGTTTTAACCCGCGCGCTCGCCCCTGTGTGGCTCCGCGAACTGACACAAACACCCTAGCCGCCGACGCCGCGCTTCGACTATATTTCCGCCTGATGGTCAGGCGCATCATCGTCGGCATCCTGCGTTTGGCGCTGCGCGTCTTCTTCCGGCGCATAGAGATCGCGGGGCTGGAGCGCGTGCCACGCGAGGGCGCGCTCATCTTCGTCGTCAACCACCCGAACGGGCTGGTCGATCCGGTCTTCATCCTCTGCCACGCGCCGCGCCGCGTCTCGTTCCTCGCCAAAGAGCCGATCATGCGCATGCCGGTCATCGGCGCGCTCGCCCGCTCGCTCGACGCGCTGCCCGTCTATCGCCAACAGGACACCGGCTCAGACCCTGCGCGCAACCGCGAGACGTTCGCGCGCTGCCGCGCACTACTGAAGCGCGGCGGCACAATCGCCATCTGCCCCGAAGGCGTCTCGCACAACGAGCCTTCCCTGCGCCCGCTCAAGACCGGCATGGCGCGCATCGCCCTCGGCGTGCTCGGCGAAGACCCGACGCTCGGGTTGAGGATCGTGCCCGCCGGTCTCTACTACACCGCGAAGTCAGCCTTCCGCAGCGCGGCGCTGCTCTACTTCGGCGAGCCGCTCAAGGTCGAGCCGGTCGCCATCGAGGCCGACGGCGAGCCGGCGCGCGAGGCGGTGCGCGCGCTCTCGGACAGGGTCGCGCGGGCGCTGCGCGAAGTGACCTTAAACGCCGAGCACGAGCAGGCGCTCGCCACGATCAGCCGCGCCGAGAAGATTTTCTCGGCCGAGGACACGGACGAGCGGGGCGCGGAGGAAAGCCTCGCGCGCGAGTTTGACCTGCGCCGCCGCTTCGTCGCTGGCTACGCCTTCTTCTTCCAGCACGCGCCCGCGCGCCTGGCCGCGCTCGAAGCGCGCATCCGGCGCTACGAGGAAGAACTGCGCGAGGCCGGCGTTGACCTCGAAGACCTGTCCGCGCCGCGCGTGCCCGCAGCGGGCGTCGCGCGCTACCTGGCCCTGCGCGTGCTGCCGACGCTGCTCGTCGCGCCGCTCGCGCTCGTCGGAGTCGTCATACATTACCCGGCCTACAAACTCGCGCACCTGCTCGGCCTGAAACTCGCAGGCGATCAGGAGGACGTGTTTGCGACCTTCAAGATCACGGCCGCGCTGCTGTTCTTCCCGCTGACGTGGCTCGCGGTCGCGCTCTTGTTCTTCTGGCTGGCGGGCTGGCCCTTCGCGCTGCTGGCGCTCGTCGCCGCGCCCGTCACCGGCTTCGTCGCCATCCGCTTCTTCGAGGAGTTGGATCGCTTCGTCGGCGGCGCGCGCGCCCTGCTCTTCTTCGTGATGCGCCGCCGCTTCTTCCATCGTCTGCTCGCCGAGCGCCGCCGCCTGCGCGACGAGATCGTCGCCCTCGGCGAAGAGGCGGCGCGCGCCGGTGCGCCCGTCCGCGCGACCGACCCGCCCAGCCAGACGGTGTGAACATTAATTCCGTCCACAGCCTGGTGCACATCAGACAGTCGCAGGCCGAAAGCGGGGCAAAAGCATGAACCACGAACCCACACGAAACGACACGAACCAAGCAGCACGAAACAAGCTCTGACCTTTGTGCTGCCGGTTCGTGTCGGTTCGTGTGCTTTCGTGGTTAAATTTCTCCCCGCCGGTCGTTCGTGTTTGACGGAGCATTTATGAGCGATAACGATCTCCCGCCCGACCGCAGCCAGAACGGCTATCTCGCCGCCAAGCTCGCGCGCCTCGAACGCATGCTCGAAGAGCAGGCGCACATGCTCGCGGAACAGGGCGCGCGGCTGCGCGGCGTCGAACAGCGGCTCGGCATCGAACCGGCCGCACCGACGCGCCCGTTCGGGCAGGGACGCGCGCCGGAACGTGAAGCACAGTTGCACGAACAGCGCGCGGCCGCGCCGCCGACTCTTCACTCGGTGACGGACGACGCAACGGCACAGACGACCAGCGCGACCGCGCCGCCCTCCGTCACCGCCCCGGCGGCCGACGAGCACGCGGCGACACACGCGTCTGAGACCGTGAGCGAGCCGGCGACGACGCCCGACTGGCGCGCAGTTGATTACAGGCAAGCGCAACGCGAAAACTCCGCGCGCGCCGAGCAGGAGAACGCCACGCGCGGTGCGGGTGCGCCCACGCCTGCGGCCGCCGCCGTCTCGAAAGCGTGGGGCGATGTGGAGTCGCTCGTCGGCGGGCGCTGGTTCAACTGGCTGGGCATCATCGCCGTCATCGTCGGCACGTCCTTCTTTCTCAAGTACGCCTTCGAGCGCCAGTGGATCGGCCCTTTCGGGCGCGTCATGCTGGGCGGCGTCGCGGGCTGCGCCATCCTCGCGCTCGCGGAGCGGCTGCGCCTGCGCGGCTATCAGGCTTACGCCTACGTGCTGTCGGGCGGCGGCATCGTCATCCTCTACCTGTCCGTCTACGCCGCGTTCGGCTTCTATCACCTGATCGCACAGCCCGTCGCCTTCGCGCTGATGGCGCTCGTCACCGCCACGGCCGTCGTCCTCTCGGCGCGCTACGACGCCTATCCAATCGCCGTGCTCGGTCTCGTCGGCGGCTTCATGACGCCCGCGCTCTTGGCGACGGACGTGGACAACGAAGTTGGCCTCTTCGGCTACGTGGCGCTCCTCGACGCGGGCGTGCTCGCGCTCGCCTACTTCAAACGCTGGCGCAGCCTGAACTACCTGGCGTTCGCCGCGACGTGGGTGACGTTCGCCGGCTGGGCCGTCAAGTTCTACGCCGACCCGAAACTCTGGCCGACGCTCCTGTTCCTCACCCTCTTCTTCGTCATGTTCGCCGCGCTCGCCGTCATCCACAACATCCTGAAGCAGCGCCCGGCGCGCTGGTTCGACGTGTCGCTCGTCCTCACGAACGCCACGCTCTATTTCGCCACGAGCTACCTGCTCATCGAAACTTACCGCTTCCTCTCGGCCGGCGCGGCCAAGTTCTGGCAGGGGCCGCACGCGCTGCTGCTCGCCGCCTTCTTCGTCCTGCTCTTTCTTATTGCGCGGCAGAAGCACCCGGCGGACAGACTGCTCACCTACACCTACGTCGCGGCGGCCGTCACCTTCCTGACAATGGCCGTGGCGATCCAGACCGACCAGCAGTGGGTGACAATCGGCTGGGCGGTCGAGGCGCTGATGCTGACGTGGGTCGGCCTCCGCGCCGACGAGGACGCGCCGCGCTTCGCCGCGCTGCCGGTCTTCGCCGTGGCCGTCATGCACTGGTTTCTCGTGGACATGCAAGCGTTCGGCTACCAACCGCTCTACCAGCCCGGCGTAGTCTTCCACCCGCTGCTGAACAGGCGCGTCGTCTCTTGCGCCGTGCTCGTCGCCGTCTGCGCAGGCGTGGTGTGGCTCTACCGCCGCCACGCGGCGCGCGTGGACGAGCACGACCGCGACGTGCTGACGACGCTCTTCGTCCTCGTCGGCAACGCGCTCGCCGTCACGCTGCTCACGGTCGAGCTTAACGACTACTTCAGCCAGCGCATCGCGCAGGCCGGCGGGTCGCAGCCCGACGCCGTGGCCGTGCTGGCGAACACGCACCAGTGCGCGCTCAGCGTATTGTGGACGCTCTACGCGGCGGCCGCGTTCGTCGTCGGCCTGCGGTTGGGCCGCGCCGCCGTGCGCTACGGCGCGCTCGCGCTGCTCGCCGCCGTGGGCGTGAAACTGCTGACCGAGGACGCGCGCTACTACGCCGCCGCCTGGCACGCGCCGCTCGTCAACCAGACGGCCGCCGCGTTCGCGCTCTTCATCCTCGCGCTCTGGCTCGTCGCCTACCTGTACGCGCGCGCGGGGAGCGCCTTGCAGGCCGAGGCGGCGCGCGTCGTCCCCGTCGTAACCGTCGCGGGGAACTTCTTCGCGCTCGTGGCCCTGAGTTTGGAGGCGAGCGGCTACTTCGCGCAACGCCGCGCGGGGCTGGCGGTCGTCGCGCAACTGCGCGACCTGCAACTCGCGCAGCAACTCGCGCTCTCGGTCTTGTGGGCGCTCTACGGTGCGGTGATGCTGCTCGTCGGCCTCGCGCGGCGCACCCGCCTGCTGCGGCTGATGGCGCTGGCGCTGCTGGGCGTGACGACGGCGAAGGTCTTTCTCTTCGACCTATCCTCGCTCGACAAGGTCTATCGCATCATCTCCTTCATCGTGCTCGGCGCGATCCTGCTCGCCGTCTCGTTCCTCTACCAGCAGCGCCACGAGCGCGCGGCGAAGGCGGAAGGGAGTTGATGAAGCCAGCGGGCGGGGCTGGCCCCGCCCCGGTACAGCCATGCACGATCCGTCTGCGATAAACATGCTGGTAGAGCGTGACGGTTTCGCCGTCGTCCCGCGGGTTATCAGCGCCCGGCGGATCGCACGGTTGACTGCGGCGCTGGCGGCGGTCGAAAGCAATGCGGGCGTGCGCAGACGCGGCCAGTTGTACGCGGTGCGCCATCTGCTCGAAGGCGTGCCTGAAGTGCGGGCGGCGGCGGACGAGCCGGCGGTGTGCGCGCTCGTCGAGCCGCTGCTGGGCGCGCGCTGCTTCGTCGTGCGCAGTCTGCTGTTGGACAAGACACCGGCGGCGAACTGGAAGGTCGCGTGGCATCAAGACCTCTCGATTGCGGTGCGGGCGCGGAAAACTGTGCCGGGCTTCGGCGCGTGGTCGGAGAAGGCGGGCGTGCCGCACGTGCAGCCGCCCGCGGAAATCCTGGCGCGCATGCTGACCGTCAGGCTCTACCTCGATCAGTGCGACGAGACGAACGGGCCGCTCAGAGTCCTGCCGGGGTCGCACCGTGCGGGCAGGCTGGACGCGGCGGGGATTGAGCGTTGGCGCGGGCTGGTCGCGCCCGTGACGTGTCTCGTGCCGCGCGGCGGCGCGCTCGTGATGCGCCCGCTGCTGCTGCACGCTTCGTCGGCCGCCGCCGCGCCCGGCCATCGCCGCGTCATCCAACTTGAGTTCGCCGCACACGAGTTGCCGGCCGGTCTGGAATGGTTCAGCCGGTACGCGCACGCGGCCTGAACGAACATCGTTTCATGGCACTCTCCGATTACCACTTCGTCTCACACTGGCGCGTCGAGGGCACGTGCGCGGAGGTGGCGGACGTGATCGGCGACGTGGAGTCGCTGCCGCGCTGGTGGCCGTCTGTTTACCTGGACGTGCAAGTGATCGAGCCGGGCGGAGAGCACGGCGTGGGCAAGGTGGTGAGCCTGTACACGAAGGGCTGGCTGCCGTATACGCTGCGCTGGCAGTTCCGCGTGGCGGAGTCGCGCCACCCTTACGGCTCGACGATTGAGGCGCTGGGCGATCTGGCCGGGCGCGGCATCTGGACGTTCCGGCAGGACGGCGCGTGCGTGGACATCACCTACGACTGGCGCATCCGCGCGCGCAAGCCGCTCATCAGCGCCTTCTCGTTTCTGCTCAAGCCGCTCTTCGCCTTCAACCACCGCTGGGCCATGGCGCGCGGTGAAGAAAGCCTCCACCTCGAACTCCTGCGCCGCCGCGCCCGCACAGACGCGGAGCGCGCACGCCTCCCCCCGCCCCCGCCGCCCACCTTCCCCCATAACCGGCGACAACGGAGCTAAGCGCGCGCCGCTTAGAGAGACCCGGTAGCACGAGCAGTGTGAAATGTTATGGCGGCAGTCGTCATTATCAAGTAAGCACTCGGATTTGAGCGGCAAAGGGAGGTCAGCGGAAATACTGATTGACAGGTGCCTAGGCTTGGCATAGGCTGCGCCCGTTTTACCGGGTAAGCCCTCGCGCGCTCGGCGAACCCTAACACCACTAGCCTGACCACTCTTCAACTCGGCCCGCTTAGGGCGTAGGCTGCAACTCTATCCCTGGAGGAGACTCTCATGAATTCCGCGACACACAGGAAGTGGAACACAGGGCGGCGGCTCGTCATGGCTTTCATCTGCCCGGCCCTGCTGCTGCTGCTCAATGCAGTCTGCTTGGCGCAGACGCCAACAGCGACGCCCGCCACTGTTGCTGATCCGGCCAAGCCCGAGCCAGTCATGCTGCGTGTCGAGAAGCCAGACAAAACCATTGACACTGCGATTGCCAATCAAGTGGCTAAGGTTAGGGTGGGCAACACAACACCATTGGATGTTAAACCGGACGCGCAGGGGGTTATCACGTTTACCCCGCCAGCGAACCTCTCCGGGGCGCAGCAGGTGCAACTGCTCGATAGCGCAGGCAATCCGGTCAAGGACAGCGCGGGTAAGACGCTCGGGCCGATATCACTCGCATACCCGGGCGGGGGCGGCTCGCTTGGGCAGACGAACTCCAACCAAACGACTACCAGCACGAACGTTAACACCAACACCAACGTTACAGGCGATGACACAAACGGCGCGTCGCCGCTTACTGGCGCAACTCCGCGCATTAAAGTGAGCGGTAACGAGGCGGAAGGGCCGGCGTGGTTCGTGCTCGTGATCTTTGTGGGCTTCTTCATCCTTGCACTCCTCGCGCTCAGAACTGTGCCGAAGGTGGGCGCGGCCCTCACAAGCAAATCCTTCAGCACGGCCACCGTACTCATCATCCTGCTCGCCTGCGCCCTCGGGGTTTACTTTATCGGGCGGGCCTTTGGCGGCAACCGAACCACCGAAGTGCTGTTACCGCAGCCGTTGGTGCCCGCCAGCGATACTGCGGCGGCGGGTAAGCCCGGCGCAGGAGCGACGCAGCAGCAGCAGCCCGCGCAAACGAATCCCCCCGGGGGGCAGGTGACGCCACCGCCGCCCACGCCCGTGCCCACGCCCTTCCCTCTCAGTGTAAGTGGCCTGACCGTGCCGGATGACAGCACCGGCGGGCTGGTGGCTGGGCTGGGCGATGTCGTCGCCGTCCGGGTAAAGAACCTGAAAGAGGAACTCGCGCGCCAGCAAAAACTCGCGCCCGACGCGGCCGCGGGGGAGCGGCTGGAGCCGCGCAAATTCGTCCTGTTCCTCGACAAGATTGAGATCAAAAAGCTCTACCCGCTCGCGGTCGATCCGGATCGGAGCGAATTGCGTTTTCGGCTGAGCCGCGACGCCGACTCGCGGGATGCCTGGCTGAATTTTTTGGCGCGGCCGGAAAGCCCATTCCGCCCGACCTCGATCAGCGTCGGGCCCGAGGGCAAGCCGCCACTGCCGGGCGAGCAGTTCTTCACCCTCCGGCTCTACTACCCGCGCCTGTTGAAGCTCGGCGTCATCCTGTTCGCGCTGACGGTGATCGGCTTCCTCCTCTTGGCCAAGAACACGTCCATCATCCGCGACTCCGGGCCGCCGGAGCCGCCGCAGGGCGCGTTCCGGCCCTACAGCTTAGCCCGCTCACAGGTCGCTTGGTGGTTCTTCCTCATCCTTGGCGCGTTCGGCTTCATCTGGCTGGTGACCGGCGACCTCGACACCATCACTAACTCTTCACTGGTGCTGCTGGGCATCGGCACGGGCACGGCGCTCGGCGCGGCGATGATTGACGCCAATAAGCGCGACACGACAGACAACGATCTGCTGACGCTCAAGCCGCAGCAGGCCAGGCTGACCGAGGAGGTCGCGCAACTGGAAGCGCAAATCGCCGACCTTGAGGACAGGGGCGCGCTCAGTCCGCCCGTCGCGCTGACGGCCGCCGAACAGGCGACGCTCAATAGCGCGAAACAGGAGTTGGCCACCAAAAAGGCCGCACTCGAACAGGTGAACAAACAAGTGGTGAACGCTACCTCGGCGCTGGACAGCCCCGTCTCGGAGGGGTTCAAGACAGACATTCTCAGCGACGTCAACGGCGTAACTTTTCATCGCTTCCAGATAGCCGTCTGGACAATCGTGCTGGGTATCATCTTCGCCCGGTCGGTCTGGGAAAAGCTGGTCATGCCTGAATTCAGCGACACGTTGCTGGCGCTGATGGGCATTAGCGCCGGCACCTATCTCGGCTTCAAAATCCCGGAACGCCAGACGGGGCCGGGAGCGAGCGTACAGGGAACGGTGACGAAAGCGGACGGCACCCCCGCGCCTGGGGCGACCGTTGTGTTCTCGCAGAGCGGCGCGGAGAAGGGCAAGGCGGCGTGTGACGCGGCCGGCAAGTATAAGCTCGATGTCGCGGCCGGCGATTACGACGTTGTCGCCTCGTTGGCGGGGAGCGCGCCCAGCGACACGGCGAAGGTGAAGGTGACGGCGGGCGTGGCGCAGACCGTCAATCTGAAGTTGAAGTGAAGCCGCCCCTTAAGGCTAGGCGACCTACAAAGGTTGGCTGCAGTGTCTGCTGGACGTTCAAGCCTTACTCACGGCGGGCCGCCTGCTCATTGCCCGCGCGTTCGGCGCGCTCTAGTTGTGCACCGAGGCGGCCCGTGAGCATGAGGGCGAGCATCTTGTAGTCGCCGAGGAAAGACCAGAGCGGGTGGCGGAAGGTGGCGGGGCGGTTGTGCTCGACGAAGAAGTGGCCGACCCAGGCGCAGCCGTAGCCGACGACGAGCGCGAGCGGCAGCCACGCCCACCTGCGCGTGAAGACGAGCGCGACGAGCAGGGCGAGGCTCAGGATTGTGCCGGCGGCGTGGAGGGCGCGCGTCGCGGGGCGGCTGTGTTCGGCGAGGTAGAAGGGCCAGAAGTCGGCGAAGGATTGGAAGTCTTGTTGGCTCATAAAAGCTGTCCGTTGTCCGTGGTCAGTTGTCCGTCGTTTTCTTTGCCGCAGTTGAACGCTGAAGCCGGAACGAGCGAGCGCCGAAACGGGGAGCAACTGACTACGGACAATTGACCACGGACAATGTTTCACTCCTCGTCGGACGCGAACAGTCTTTCGTAGTCCTCCATGCGGGCCGGTTCGACGCGCGCCAAGCGCAGGTTCTCTTCGACGTGCGCGGGCGCGCTCATGCCGACGAGCGCGGTGGTGACGCCGGGCGTGGAGCGGACGAACTGGATGGCGGTCATGGCGTCGGTGGCGAGCGCGCCGAGCGGCTCGCGGATCGAGTCGGGCAGATCGTGCGCGACGCGCCCTTGATAGATGGAGGCGCTCGCCATAACCGTCACGCCGAGGGCGCGCGCCGCTTCGAGCAGCGAGACCTGCGCGCCCTGGTAGGGCTGGTTCGCCTGCGTCAACGCTTCGGGCATGCCGAGGTTGAAGGGCAACTGCACGAAGCGGAAGTGATGTTCAGCGCCGCCCGCCGCGCGCGCCAACTCGACCATGCGTTCGAGCGCGTGGTAGCCGCGCTGTCCGGGCGCGACGCGGAAGCCGTTCCACGTCGCCACGCCGTACATTTTGATCTTACCTTCGGCGACACTCTGCTCAAGCTGCGCGAACGCCGCGCCGAGCCGCCGCTCGAACTCTTCGCGCTGAAGCACCTGCGCCTGCGTCTCCGGGTTGTGGACGTAGTACACGTCTATCATCTCGACGCCCATGTTGCGCCGCGACTGTTCGAGCTGGTGCGCGAGATATTTGGGCGTCATGCAGTGGCTGCCGGCCACGAAGTCCGCGAAGTCCGCGACGCCCGCGCGCACGAATGTCTCCTCGATGTAGGCGCGCACGCCCTCCTGCCCGCGCGGCGGGCCGCCGTCGAACGGCAAATAGCCGCCCTTCGTGCAGAGCAGGATTTCGTCGCGCGCGTATGTGCCGCCGTCGCACAACTGCCGGAGCGCCGCGCCGATTGAACGCTCGCTGCGCTGGAAGCGGTAATTCGCCGCCGTGTCCACGACGTTCGCGCCCAACTCGACCGCGCGCACGACCGCCTCCATGTAGCTCCGGTCGGTCGCCTCGTCAGGTTGCCCCAGGTACGTGCCGATGCCGACGGACGAGAGCCACAACTGCTGCTCGTAACGAAAATGGTTCTCCGCCGCGTCCGCCGCCAGCCGCGCGCGGTAACGCGCTGTGCCCTCGGTCGTGGCGTAGCCTGTGATGGTCATGTGGCGCTCCGAACTCTCTAGCTGCCGAGCCGTTCCTTGAAGAACTTGAGCACGCGCTGCCACGCGTCGGCCGCGGCCTCGGCGTTGTAGGCCGGGCGTGTGTCGTTGAAGAAGCCGTGCCCCGCCAGCGGGTAGATTTTCGCGTCCACCGTCTTGCCGGCCTTCGTCATAGCGTCAATCCACGCCTGCACCTGTCCGGGCGGGATGCCCTTGTCCTGCCCGCCGAAGGAGGCGAGCAAGGGGCAGGAGACCTGCGGCACGAGTTCGAGCGGCGTGCGCCCGTAGAAGATGACCGCACCGGCGAGGTCTTGCGTGTGCGTGGCGATTTGATATGAGAAACCGCCGCCCATGCAGAAGCCGATGGAGGCGAGCCGCGCCGCCTTCACGCCCTTGTCGGCCTTCAGGAAATCAAGCCCGGCCTGCATGTCCTTGATCGCGGCTTCAGGCGGAATGCTCGACGCGGCGCGGCGGATCGACTGCGTGTCGTTCGTGTTCGTCGCAGGCGGGTTCTGACTCGCGCGCACGAAGAAGTTGGGCGCGAGCGCCACGTAGCCCTCGCGCGCGATGCGGTCGGCGATTGACTTGATGTGATCGTTGAGGCCGAAGACTTCGTGTATGACGAGCACGGCGGGCGCTTGTTTCTTCTTCAGCGGGCGCGCGAGGTAGGCTGGGATCGCCAGGTCGCCGCTCTTGTACTCGGTCATCGCGCCGAGCGCCGGGGTCGTGGCCTTTGGCGTCGCCGCCGGCTGCGGCTTGTTCTCCTGCGCGGCCAGTTGCGTCGCGGCGGCCAGGGATGCGCCGCCGAGCGCCGTCGCGTGCGTGATAAATCTGCGCCGGGACAGGCGCGGCGCGTCCCCCTCTTCGCGTCTGCTCTGTTTCATCTCGCTCCTCTCAGGCGTAAAAAAAAATGTGCCGCATGCGTGGCTTCGTGTGCGCAGAATATAAGCGCGCCGCGTGCGTCACGGCAAGCGCGCGCTTCGCCGCCGGGCGGCGTTATGATAGGGTTGCGGCCGGCACAAGTGACAGGTGAGATGAGCGAACAACGCGCAACCGAACGGCAAGCAGCGCACCCGCACGAGGCGGACAACGACGGCGCGCGCGCTTCCGTCCGCGCGTCCTCGCTCGACGTGTCGGCCGAAGAGTTGCGCGCGCTCGCCGACCGCGCCGTCGCGCTCGTCGCGGACTACTTCGCCAGCGTCGCGGGGCTGCCGGTCTTCCCCGCAACGACGGCCGCGGAGATCGCCGCGCAACTCGACGCGCCGCTGCCGGTTGACGGCCCCGCCGCGCTCGACGATCTGTTCGCGGACTGCCGGCGCATCGTCGCCAATAGCCGGCAGCACGGCCACCCGCGCTTCTTCGGCTACGTCGCCTCGCCCGCCACGGCGGTCGGCGCGTTCGCCGATCTGATCGCGTCGGCGCTCAATCAGAACGTGCCCGCGTGGCGCTCCGCCCCGGCCGCCACGCACGTCGAGCGCACCGTCGTGCGCTGGCTCGCCGAACTGATCGGCTACGCCGACGACGCGGGCGGCCTGCTCACAAGCGGCGGCTCGATGGCCAACCTCGACGCGCTCTACATCGCGCACCGCACCAAGGCGCGCGGCGCGGCGCGTGCCGACGCGGACGCACCGCCGTTCGACGTGGCGCGGCAAGGTCTGTGGCGCGCGGGCACGCCGACGACCGTGTACGTCTCCGACCAGGCGCACCACTCGTTGACGAAAGCGGCGGACATACTCGGACTTGGGCGCGAGCAGGTGCGCGTTGTTCCGACGGACGAACGGTTTCGCATGGACGTGCGCGCATTGCGCGAGCGAATTGAATCAGACCTGCGCGCGTCCTTGCGCCCGTTCTGCGTCGTGGCGAGCGCGGGCACGGTCAACACCGGCGCGGTCGATCCACTCGCGGAGATCGCTGACGTAGCCGCCGAGCATGATCTCTGGTTTCACGTTGACGGTGCATACGGCGCACCGGCCGCGCTCGCCGCGACGAAGCGCCCGCTCTTTCGCGGTCTCGCGCGCGCCGACTCGGTCGCGCTCGACCCGCACAAGTGGCTCTACACGCCGGTGGACTGCGGCTGCCTGTTGCTGCGCGAGCCTGCGCGCGCGCGCATGGCGTGGACGGAAGTCGCGGGCGCGGACTACATCAAAATCTTCGAGCAGGCGGACGACGAGGCGTTCGCCTTCTTCGACTACGGCGTCGAACTCTCGCGCCGCTTCCGCGCGCTGAAGCTGTGGCTGCTCTTGCGCTACTACGGCGTGCCGCGCATCGCCGCCGCGATTGCCGACGACTGCGCGCTCGCCGCGTACATGGCGGAGCGGGTGGAACAGTCAGCGGATTTCGAGCTGCTCGCGCCCGTCGAGTTGAGCATCTGCTGTTTCCGCTACGTGCCCGAAGCGGCGCGGCGTGCGCTCGCCGGTGCGGACGACGCGGCGCGGGCGGGCGTCGAGAGGGAGTTGAACGAGTTGAACGAGCGCATCGTGCATGCAGTGCAGCGCGGCGGGCGCGCTTACCTGTCGAACGCGATCCTGTGCGGGCGCTTCGCCCTGCGCGCCTGCGTCGTCAACTTCCGCACCACGCGCCGCGACATCAATCTCACGCTCGACATCATCCGCGACGCGGCGCGCGTTTGCATGTAAGTTGAGAGTCGGGTAACGGGCAGATGAACCACGAAAGCACACGTACCAACACGAAACAAGCAACGCGAAAGAACCACACGCTTGCTGCCACTGCTTCGTGCTGTTTCGTGTGCTTTCGTGGTTACTGCTTTTGATAGAGTGCGCAGCTTTGAGTTTAACAAATGGCAGTAAGTGAACAAGCAGAGGTGATGAACCCAGGGTTGGCGGGGCCGTTCGCGCGTGAGTTGGGCGTGGCGGTGCGGCTCGCGCGCGCGGCGGGCGCGGCGGCGCTGGCGCATTACGGCGGGCCGCTGCACATTGTGCACAAGAGCGAGAACGACGATCCCGTCACGCAGGCCGACCACGCCGCGAACGACGTGATCGTGCGCGGGCTGCAAGCAGAGTTCCCCGCCGACGGACTGCTGTCGGAAGAGTCTGTGGACACGGTGCGCCGGCTCGATCTGGCGCGCGTCTGGATCATCGATCCGCTCGACGGCACGAACGGCTTCATCTCCGGCAACGGCGACTTCGCCGTGCAGATCGGCCTCGCCGTCGCGGGCGCGGCCGCGCTCGGCGTCGTCTACCTGCCCGACACGGACGTGCTCTACTACGCGGCGCGCGGGCACGGCGCGTGGGTTGCGCGCGCCGAGACCGGGGCGGAGCGGTTGCAGGTCTCCACCGAGACCGACTTGCCGCGCATGCGCCTGGCGGTCAGCCGCACGCACCGCAGCCCGAAGATGGACACGGTCGTGCGCGCGTTCGGTTTCAAAGAGGAGGTGGCGCGCGGCTCGGTCGGCATCAAGATCGGTCTCATCGTCGAACGCCAGTGCGATCTATACATACACCTCTCGGCGCGCACGAAGCAGTGGGACACCTGCGCGCCGGAAGCGATCCTGAAGGAGGCGGGCGGGCGGCTGACCGACCTGTGGGGCGTGGCGTATCGCTACAACACGGAGGACGTGCAGAACCGCAACGGCCTCGTCGCCACGAACGGCGCGGCGCACCCGGCCGTGGTCGCGCGCCTCGCGCCTATCCTCGCCGGATTCGGACGCAAGCGCGTGTGAAAGGCTTGTCCGTTGTCCGCGGTCAGTCGTCCGTTGTTTTCGCTGCGCGTGACTTTGCAAACAGTTTCTTAGGAACGTAAACAGCAACTGACGTAACAAAGAACAACTGACCACGGACAACTGACGACGGACGAACTTGTCGTGAACATCCGCGCCAAGCTCCTGCTCGCCCTGATCGTGCTCGGCATCCTGCCGATGCTGTTGTTGAGCGTCGCCTATTACCGGAGCGGCGTGCGCACGGTCGAGCAACTGCTGCGCGAGGATGTCACGAGCCGCGCCGCGCAGGTGTCCGCCGGGATGGCCGCGCAGCTCGCAGACCGCGAGACAGACCTGAACGAGTTGGCGCGCAACCCCGCCCTCAGCGCCTACCTGCGCGCGCAGCAAGCGCCGCCGACAACTCAACCGTCCGCCGCCGGCTCGCCGCCGGCAACGCCCGCCAAGTCAGCGCCGGCTGACGACGTGCGCGCCGCGCTCGAATCGTTCATGCGCGATCACCCGAACTACTTTGCGTCGGTTACGCTCGTGGGCGCGGACGGTCGCGGGCTGGCGCGCACCGAGCCGCCACACGGCGCGGACGGCGCGCTGACGTTCAAGACGGGCGACGCGCTGCCAAGCAAGGTCGAGTTGGACGAGCGCGTGTGGGCGGAGCGCGACCCGGCCGCCGCGCGCCCTTTGCGTGGCGGCATCACGCACGGGTCGTTCGGCGCGAGCCTGCTTTACACCACGCCCGTCTGGGCCGCGGGCGGCGGCGGGAGCAGCCCGCTCGGCGCTCTGGTCGCCGAGTTGCGACTCGACACATTGCCGGCGCGGCTTGAGGCGGAGTCCGCACCCGCCAGCGGCGCGGCGCAGGGCGCGCAGTCGGCGGCGCAACGCATCGTCGTCGTCCTGGATAGCCAAGGGCAGACCATCTATCACCCCGACCCCGCGAGCAGGCATCAGCCGGTCGCGACCGCCATGCCGGGCTTTGCCGACATCGCGGGCGCGATGCGGGCGCGGGCAAGCGGCGTGCAGGAGTTCACCGCGCCGCGCGACGGCACGCGCTGGCTCGCGGCCTACCAGCCGGTCGCGGGGCTTGATCTGTCGGTTGCCGTCGCCGCAAACGCGACGGGCGCGGGCGCGGGGCTGCGCGCGGTCGGCACGGTCGGCATTGTGCTCACGATCCTGGCGGCGCTCGCCGCGGCCGTCGTCCTGACGGTCGTCGTCGAGCGCACGGCGCGGCGCATCAATCGCGTCGCCGCCGCGGCGGCCGAGATCGCCGCCGGCAACCTCGAACAGCGCATCAACGTGCAGTCCACGGACGAGACGCGCCTCCTGGCGGAGAGCTTCAACGTGATGAGCGACCGCCTGCGCGAGTTGATCGCGCGCGAGGCAGAGTCGAAACAGTTCCAGTCGTTCCTGCGCCTCTCCGCCATGCTCACGCACGATCTGAAGAACTCGATCACGGGCCTCTCCATGCTGGTCAACAACATGGAGAAGCACATGAACCGCGCGGAGTTTCGCGCCGACGCCATCAACAGCCTGCGCGCGGCGACCGACAAGCTGCGCGGCATCGTCGCCCGGCTGAACGAGCCGGCGCGCACGCTGAGCGGCGAGTACCGGCACGCGCTACGCGAGACCGATCTCGTCCCGCTCGTCGAGCGCGTGCTGGCGACGACGGCGCAGCCCGCGGCGGGGCTGCACGAGATCGAACGGCAACTCCCCGCCACGCTCGTCGCGGGCGTGGACGCCGAGCGCATCGAGCGCGTGCTGGAAAACCTCGTCATCAACGCGCTCGAAGCGATGGGCACGAAGCGCGGGCGGCTGACGGTGGCGGCGGGCGCGGAGGGCGCGCAACACGTCTTCATCAGCGTCTGCGACACGGGGCTTGGCATGACCGAGGAGTTTAAGCGCACACGCCTGTTCCGCCCGTTCGCGACGACGAAGGAGCGGGGCATCGGGTTGGGCCTCTACACGTGCCGCGAGATCGTCATGGCGCACGGCGGGCGGCTCGAAGCAGAGTCCGAAGTCGGCGTTGGCACGTGCTTCCGCGTCGTGTTACCATCCACGCCGGTCACGTTGTCTAGTCAAATATCGGCGGCCAGGTCGCGGCAGACGACCGACGCGCAGACAACCCGGCCGGTAGATCAAGCCCCGCAGTAGTTCTCAGCAACACGCAACCAAATGAGCCGACGGCCGCCCGCGCCCGCGGCAGGGCGCGCGCGAATTCTCCCACACGGGCGACGCTTCCGATGAAGGACGAAACGCAGGACAAAGCGACGGTGCTGATCGTGGACGACGACCGCGTGCTGCGGCGGCAGCTCTACTGGGCGCTCGAAGCCGAGCACGACGTGCTGGAGGCGGAGACGCGCGCCGAGGCCGTCGCGCAACTGCACACCGGGCACGTAGACGTGGTGCTCTGCGACCTGCACCTGCCGCCCGACCTGGACGGCATCACCGAAGGTCTCGCCGTCATCGAGGCGGCGCACGCCGCCGCCTCGCCCGTCCCCGTCGTCGTCATCACCGGCAGCGACAACCGGCAGGTCGCGCTCGAAGCGATCCGCTACGGCGCTTACGGCTTCTTCGAGAAGCCGTTCAACGAGGCGGAGGTCGGGCACATTGTCCGGCAGGCGGCGCGCGTCCGCCGGCTCGAACAGGAGAACCTGGCGCTGCGTTCCGGGCAGGAGGCGCGCCGCGGCTTCGCGCGCGTGCTCGGCTCGGCGGCGACGCTTGAGCGCGTCATCAAGCAGGCGCGCGCCGTCGCCGACACATCGGCGACCGTGCTCATCACGGGCGAGAACGGCACGGGCAAGGAGGTGCTCGCGCGCGCCATCCACGAGGAGAGCGCGCGCTCGGCCGCGCCCTTCGTCGCCGTCAGTTGTGCGGCGCTGCCGGAGACGCTGATCGAGTCTGAGTTATTTGGGCACGAGAAGGGCGCGTTCACCAACGCGACGCGCGCGAAGGAGGGGCGCTTCGAGTTGGCCGACGGCGGCACGCTCTTTCTCGACGAGATCGGCGAGTTGAGCGCCGCCGTGCAGGTCAAGCTGCTGCGCGTCCTGCAAGAGCGCGCCTTCGAGCGCCTCGGCAGCACGAAGACCGTCAACGTGGACATACGCCTCATCGCCGCCAGCAACCGCGACCTGGAACGCGAAGTGGCCGAGGCTCGCTTCCGCAGCGATCTCTTCTTCCGCCTCAACGTCGTGCCGCTCGTGCTCCCGCCCTTGCGCGAGCGCCGCGACGACGTGCCGCTCCTTGCCGCCTACTTCGCCGCCAAGGCGGCCGAGAAGCACTGCCGCCAGCAGCCCGAACTTAGCCCCGCACTCTACGAGGCCCTACAGGAGTACGACTGGCCCGGCAACGTGCGCGAGTTGGAGAACGTGATCGAGCGACTGGTGCTCTTAACGCCCGGCCCGCGGCTCGGCACGGAGCACCTGCCCGAAAAGATGCAGCACGACGTGCTGCCGGAGGCGGGCGCGCTCGCCGCGGGCGACACCACGCTCGAAGGCGCGGTCACAGCTTTACGTCGCCGCATGCTCTTAGGCGCGCTGCAACATGAAGGCGGCAACAAAGCAGCGGCCGCCAAACGCCTCGGCATCAGCCGCTCCTACCTCCATCGCCTCCTCGCCGAACTCAACATCAAAGAGAATGACACTTCCGCCCGCAAAGAGAATGAAACTCCGGGCCGTCGCCAGCCGCCCGCGAGTTAGTGGACTACGGGGCGGATTGCGCGTTTAGTACCTGTGCTTAGCGTAAGACGGCTCGCGTCTCATCGCCGCAGACCGCGGGGCCGGCGCAGACCGGAGGGCAGAGACGGGCGCGAATTTCAAATTTAAGATTTGAGATTTAACGCCCGCGCTCGCTCTCCCATGCACCGCCCCTCGCAGCCGCGGCGATGAGGCGGCCGCCGTCGTCTCGCCTTGTCCACAAATGTTCACACGCGGCGCGGGTGGTTGTCGCCGTCTGTGTACACGTCGTCAGCCGGGACGCTAGGTTATCCGCCATTAATGGAGGTGCGCGCGCTGGCACGGGTGTTGCGATATAGATTGCGCGTAGCAAGCAATGATGACGGAGCGCGGCGGTGAAGACGAAAGTATTGATCATTGATGACGACGCCGCGATCAGGCAGCAGCTTTACTGGTCTTTGTGCGACGACTACGACGTGATGACGGCGGAGGATATGCCGAGCGCGATCCGGCGTGCGAGCCTGGACGAGCCGACCGTGTCGCTCCTCGACCTGAACCTCCCGCCCGCCAGCGGCGCGAAGCACACGGGCTTGCGCATCCTTGAATACATCAAGGCACACTGCCCGCGCTCGAAGGTCTTCGTCGTCAGCTCCGAGGACAGCGCCGAGACACAGGCGGCGTGCTTCGCAGGCGGCGCGGACGGCTTCCTGAGCAAGCCGCTCGACGTGGAGCAACTCCACTCGACCCTGCGCCTGACGACGCTCACACGCCAACTGGAAATGGCCTGAGCCGCTGCTACAAGGGGGTGGCCGATGATGAGCGCGATAACGGACAAGCGGGTCGCCGAGTTGCCGCCCGACGGCGAGAAACGAGATTGGACGCCGGCCGAAATTCGCGGCGTGTTGTTTGAACTGGCGCGCAGGCAGATTGACGAGCGGGCCGCCCGCCCTGCCATCGCCGCGCTGAACCGACTCATGCGCGACTCGACCCCCACGCCGCTCCCCCGACCCGTCGAGTGACGCAACTTGCGCGAGAGCGCGGGCCTGCCGCCCCACCCGGTGGCCCGCCGCGCAAGACAGTAAGATTTGCTCTTTGCACAGTTCTCAAGTTCGGCTCTCGCCCCCCTTCATCGAGAGTCCGTGAACGCCCGCGCCTAACGGTCTCCCTTCTGCCGTCGCGTGGAGCGCCAGGCCCCCGTTACCCAACAGACTCAGCCCAAGAGTCACGGGGGCTTATTTTTTTAGTGACGAGTGGCGAGTGACGAGTGACAAGCAAGAGCTTGTTTTAACCCGTCGCTCGCCACTGTCTTTATGTGCCTAACCTTCCCGCTCTGGCGTATAATGACTTCATCGAAAGCCGCAGTCCGGTCGTGTCGTAGCCGAACGGCGTGCGCTTTCGTTGAGCGTCGTTATGAAATTCCTCCACATCGCAGACATACACCTGGGCTGTCGGCGTTATAACCTCGACGAGCGCGTGAAGGACTTTGCGCGCGCCTGGCTCGACGTGCTCCAGACCTACGCCCTACCAAACAAGGTTGATTTCGTGCTCATCGCGGGCGATTTTTTCAACGCGCGCAAGGTCGAACCCGAAGCGATGAACCACGCCATCGCCGGTCTCTCGCTGCTGCGCGAGGCGGGCATTCCCGTCGTCGCCATCGAGGGCAATCACGATCAGAAGGACGCGGTCTCGGACTACAGTTGGATGCGCTCGCTCTCGCGCTGGGGTTACCTGAAACTCCTTGAGCCGACGCACGACGAGGCGGGCCACCTCGCGCTCGTGCCGTGGGACGAAGAGGCGCAGACCGGCTCTTACATAGACATCGCGGGCGCGCGCATCTTCGGCACGCACTGGTACGGCACGAGCGCCAACGCCGCCGTCCCGCTCCTCGTCGAAGCGCTGCGCCGCGCGCACGGCGACGGCCTCTTCAACATTCTGCTGCTGCACACGGACGTGGAAGGGCAGTTGAACCGGCCGAACATCCCCGCGCTCTCCATCGAGCGGATGAAGGAGTTGCGCGGCCTCGTTGACTACCTCGCGCTCGGCCACACGCACAAACGTTTCGAGATCGAGGGCTGGGCCTTCAACCCCGGCTCGCTCGAAGCCGTCTCGATTGACGAATACAAAGAGGAGCGCGGCGTCTATCTCGTCGAAGTGGACGACGACGCCCAGGTGCGCGCCGAGCACTTCCGCGCCTACACGCAGCGTCCGTTCCAGCGGCTGAACTTCGACGTGTCGGGCGCGACCGACGCGGACGCCGTGCACGAGGGCGTCATGGAAGTCATCCGGCGCGAGGCGCGCAGACACGACCAGGCGGACGAGGACGCGCTCGCACCGATCATCGAGATCAACCTGCGCGGCCATCTCGGCTTCAAGAACTCGCTCCTCGACATCCCGCGCATGCGCGAGGAGACGAAGGAGTTGACGGGCGCGCTCCACGTAATGGTCACGAACCGGAGCGTGCCGGTCGAGTACGCGGTCGCCGCCGGTCTCGACGCCGACGCCTCGCGCCAGGTGCGTGAGCGCCGCATCGTTGAAGACCTAATTGCCCGCGACAACCGTTATCGCAGCCGCGCCCACGAGATGGCCGCGCTCGTCCTCGAAGCCAAGCAACTCGCCCTGAGCGACGAGTCGCCCGAAAAGATTCTCGACCTGATCGAACAGCACATCGCGCCAGCGGCCGAAGGGGCCGGCGAACAACTCGCCCCCGCCGACGAACCCGAACTGGCGGCCACCGCAACCGCCCTCCACGCTTTAGAGCGCAACGCGTTAAAGGCAGTGACGAGTGACAAGTGACGAGTGACAAGTTAACAACTGTCTTTCGCTCGTCACTTGCCACTCGTCACTCGCCACTGTTTTCTCATGGGTGAGGCTTTCGACAGAGTGCGCGGCGTGCGCGAGTTGCCGCTGTTCCCGTTGCCGCTGGTGCTGTTTCCGGGCGTGCCGCTGCCGCTGCACGTCTTCGAGCCGCGCTACCGGCGCATGCTCGCCGACATCCGCGCGGGCAACAATCTGTTCGCCCTGCCACACTTCGAGCAGGAGGGCGCGGCGACCGACCGGCCGCCCGTCGGGCACGTCGGCTGTGTGGCCGAGGTGGTCGAAGTGCAGGCACTGCCCGACGGGCGCTCGAACGTGCTCACCGTCGGTCTCGTCCGCTACCGCCTCGACGCCTACGTGGACACGGACGATCCTTACCTGGTCGGGCGCATCACCTGTTTTGAAGACGAGGCGGAGGACGAAGACCTGCTCGCCACGCGCGCCGCGGAGGTTTCCGCGCTGTTTACGCGCATCGCCCGCGCCGTCCGCGCCATCAACGACGACCGCACGGGGCTGCCCGACCTGCCGGGCACAGACCCCGAACGCCTCTCCTTCCTCGTCGCCGCCGCGATGGAGCTTGACCTCGACGTGAAACAGGAGTTGCTTGAGACGCGCTCGACCGCCGAGCGGCTCGCGCGCATCGGCGAGATGCTCTCGCAGGTGGTCGGCAACTACGAAGAGCGCGCCCGCGCCCACAAGGTCGCACGCAAGAACGGTCACGCCGGGAAACAGATCGACTTGAATGATGAGTGAGAAGAGAGTCGAGAGTCCAGAGAGTCTGGAGAGTCAAAGACAATCGCCCTTTGACTCTCCGGACTCTATAGACTCTCCAGACTCTCGACTCTCTTCCGTTCGCGTGCTCTACTTCGGCGCAGCGCGCGAGGCGACGGGCCGGGACGAGGAAGAGATGGAGGTGCGCGCGTCCGCGACGGCCGCGTCCGTCCTGGCCGCGGTGCTCGCGCGCCACGCGGCGCTCGCGCCACTCAGCCGCGCACTGCTCGTCGCCGTTAACGAAGAGTACGCCGGGCGGGACGCGCCCGTGCGCGCGGGCGACGAGGTCGCCATCTTCCCGCCCGTCAGCGGCGGCGCAGGTGAGGGGGACGCGCGTGGCGCGGGGGATTTCTTTGAACTCACGACCGAGCCGATTGACGTGGGCGCGGTCGCCCGCCGCGTCGTGCCCGCGCGCGCGGGCGCGACCGTCACGCTCGACGGCTACGTCCGCGAATGGACGAAGGGTCGGCGCACGCTCTACCTCGTCTATGAAGCCTACGCGCCGATGGCGCTCAAAGAGCTTCGCCGCCTCGGCCAGCAAGTCCGCGCGCAGTTTGACATCGCGCACGTCGGCATCGTCCACCGCACGGGCCGGCTTGAGATCGGCGAGACCTCTGTGGTCATCAGCGTCAGCGCCCCGCACCGCCGCGCCGCGTTCGCGGCCTGCGAGTGGGCGATCAAGGAGTTGAAGCGCACCGTGCCGATCTGGAAGAAGGAGTTCTACGAGGACGGCGAAGTCTGGGTCGAAGGCGAGGGCGCGCACGCGGCGCTGACGGACGAACAGGCTGAGCGGGCGCGTTGAGCACGCGCGCCGGTTACAAGGGGGAATATCACGATGGCAGAAACTATGCCGGCCGTCTTCTTCGGGCACGGCAACCCGTTGAACGCGCTGCTCAGCAACGAGTACAGCGCGGGGTGGGCCTCCGTCGGCGCGAGTATGCCGCGCCCGAAAGCTATCCTCTCCGTGTCGGCGCACTGGTACGTGCCGGAGACGGCGGTGACGGTCAGCGCGCAGCCGCGCACGATTCACGACTTCGGCGGCTTCCCGCGCGAGTTGTACGAGGTCAAGTATCCCGCGCCGGGTGCGCCGGAGCTTGCGCGGCGCGTTCAGGAATTGCTCGCGCCGACGCCGGTGCGGCTCGACAAAGAGTGGGGGCTTGATCACGGTACGTGGGCGGTGCTCTGCCACGTCTTCCCGCGGGCGGACGTGCCGGTCGTGCAGCTCAGCATAGACGAGACGCAAGCCGCGGAGTTTCATTACGAGTTGGCCCGGCGGCTCGCGCCGCTGCGCGACGAGGGCGTGCTCGTCATGGGCAGCGGCAACCTCGTGCACAACCTGCACGCCTACGCTTGGGGGCGGCACGCGGTCGCGCCCTTCGATTGGGCCGTGCGCTTCGAGGAGCGCGCGCGTGAGTTGATGCTGGCGGGCGACGACCATCCACTCGTCGCCTACGAGACGCTGGGGCGCGATGCGCTGCTCTCCGTGCCCACGCCCGACCACTACCTGCCGCTGCTCTACGTGCTCGCGCTCCGCAGGAAAGGCGAGCAAGTCAGCTTCCCGGTCGCGGGCGTTGACGGCGGCTCGATCTCCATGCTCAGCGTCCGACTCGGCTGAAGTCCGCGCCGCGCCCGGCCGGCCGTCGTTCTCTTCATCGCCCGCAAGTGCTACGCTGTCGGCAAGCAGCGATCCGACGGCTTCGTGCCCTGAGCCTTGTCGCTGACAAACTTTAAGGAGTTGCACATGAACTACCGCGCCTGTCTCTCCGCCCTGGTGCTGACGCTCTGCGCCGCGACGTGCGTCCGCGCGCAGACCTCGCTCGACGCCGCGCTCGACCGCGAGATGGCGTCGCTCTTGGCCGCCTACAAGGCGCTGCACGCCGCGCCCGAACTCTCGCACCACGAGGAGAAAACCGCCGCCTTCGTCGCCAAAGAACTGCGCACGCTCGGCTACGACGTGACCGAGCACGTGGGCAAGTACGACCGGCCGGAACTGGTCGGCTACGGCGTGGTCGCCATCCTGCGCAACGGCGCTGGCCCCGTGGTGCTCGTGCGCGGCGACATGGACGCGCTGCCGGTCGAGGAGAAGACGGGGCTACCTTACGCGAGCACCGTCCGCACCAAGAACGAGGCGGGGCAGGACGTGAGCGTCATGCACGCCTGCGGACACGACGTACACGTCACGTCGCTCGTCGGCACGGCCCGCCTGCTCGCGCAGATGAAAGACCGCTGGCACGGCACGCTCGTCCTCGTCGGCCAGCCCGCCGAAGAGACGATTGACGGCGCGAAGGCCATGCTCGCCGACAACCTCTACACGCGCTTTCCCCGCCCGGACTTCGCCGTCGCCCTGCACGACAACGCCGATCTGGAGGCGGGCAAGATCGGCGTCGTGCCCGGCTACGCGCTCGCGAGTTCGTCCTCGGTGGACATCGTCGTGCGGGGCCTGGGCGGGCATGGCTCGAAACCCGAAGCGACGAAAGACCCGGTGGTGCTCGCCGCGCAGATCGTGTTGGCCTTACAGACCATCGTCAGCCGCGAGAACTCGCCGCTCGACCCAGCGGTCGTCACCGTCGGCTCGATCCACGGCGGCACGAAGCGCAACATCATCCCCGACGAGGTGACGCTGCAACTCACCGTCCGCGCCTACAAGGAGGAAGTGCGCCAGCACCTCCTCGCCGCCATCGAGCGCATCGCCAAGGGCACGGCGCTCGCCGCGGGCATACCCGCCGACCACGCGCCCGTCGTGCGCGTGAACGAGACCGAGTACGCGCCCGCGACCTACAACGACCCAGCACTTGCCGAGCGGCTGACGGGCGCGTTCAATGCCGCGCTCGGCGCGGACAACGTCGTGCGCATGGCCCCCGTCATGGGCAGCGAAGACTTCGGCCGCTTCGCGCTTGAGAACCACCAGATTCCGGCCGTCATCTTCTGGGTCGGCGCGGTCGAGCCGGCCAAGGTCGCGGCGAGCAGACAGACCGGCACACCCCTGCCCTCGCTCCACTCGGCGCTCTTCGCGCCCGTGCCCGAACCGACCATCCGCACGGCGGTCAAGGCGATGACCGCGGCCGTGTTGGAGTTGATGAAGAAGTAATAGCGGCATACACCACAAATTAGGGGTAGGGTATGGCGCGGAAGCAGTAACCACGAAATCACACGAACTGACACGAAGCAAAACATACGAAATTTAGTGTTAGTTAATTCGTGTCAGTTCGTGTGGTTTCGTGGTTAGATTGTCTGTCCGTGACGTGTGCCGCCTGCCTGTGCGACATGCGCGCCGCCACGCTATCCCGCGGCCCACAATCGACCCATAGACAAAGAATGGCCGCGCTTACTGACGAAGTAAGCGCGGCCGTCCCTTCTACGTGTCCGAGTCAGCTCGCTTAGGCCAGCGCCTCGGCCGTCTCTTCGTCCGCCGACGGCTCAAGCAGCGAGGCGCTCGTCACCTTGTCGCCGCCGTCGGTCTTGATCAGGCGGACGCCTTGGGCGGAGCGGCCCGTCTTGCGTATCTCGCCCGCCTCGATGCGGATGAGCTTGCCGTGCTGCGTGATGATCATGATCTCGGAGTCGTCGTCCACGGCGAACACGGCGACGACCTTGCCGGTCTTGGCGGTCGTCTTCATGTTGATGACGCCGCGCCCGCCGCGCGTTTGCAGGCGGTAGTCGGAGACCTTCGTCTGCTTGCCGTAGCCCTGCTCGGAGACCGAGAGCATGCGCTCGTTGCCGTCCTTGGCGACGGCGCAGACGGCGACGACGTAGTCGTCCTTACGCAAGCCTATGCCGCGCACGCCGCGGGCCGCGCGCCCCATCGCGCGCACGTCCTCTTCGTCGAAGCGGATGGCGATGCCGTCGTGCGTGGCGATCAGAATCTGCTTCGTGCCGTCGGTCAGGATCACGTCGAACAATTCGTCGCCTTTGTCCACGTTGACGGCGTTGATGCCGTTCGAGCGGATGTTCTGGAAGTCTGCCAGACTCGTCTTCTTGATCACACCCTGCCGCGTGACCATCATGACGTAGCGCCCCTCGGAGAACTCGCGCACGGGCACGACGCCTGCGATCTTGCGCGCCGACGGGATGTTAATGAGGTTCACGATGGCCTTGCCGCGCGCCGACGGGAGCGCGTCCGGAATCTCGTGCACCTTCAGCTTGTAGACCTGCCCGTCGTCCGTGAAGATCATTAGGTACGAGTGGGTCGAGGCGATGAAGAGGTGCTCGACGTAGTCGTCGTTCTTGCCCGTCGAAGCGCCGGAGCGCCCCTTGCCGCCGCGCCCCTGCCGCTGGTAGGTCGTCACGGGCGTGCGCTTGACGTAGCCGTTCTTCGTGACCGTGATCGCCACGTCCTCGTCGGCGATCATGTCTTCGATGGATAGCTCCACGCCCTCGTCAATGATCTGCGTGCGGCGCGCGTCGGCGAAGTCCTTGCGCACCTCTTCGAGTTCCTTGACGATGACGCGGCGCAGAGACTGCTCGTTAGCCAGAATCTCTTCCAACTCGGCGATCAGCTTGATGATCTGCTCGTACTCGTCGAGAATCTTCTGTCGTTCGAGCGCGGAGAGCCGCCGCAGTTGCAGGTCGAGAATGGCCTGCGCTTGAGCGTCGGAGAATTCCAGCCGCCGGACGACCTTTTGCAGCTTCGAGATGAAACCCGCCTGCGTCAGATCACTCGGCACGCCCTTCCACGCCTTCGCCTGCGCCATCGTCTCGAACTTGCCCGTCAGCCACGCGCGCGCCTCGTCCACCGAGCCGGCGTTGCGGATGGTCGGGATGATGTAGTCGAGCGCGTCAATGGCCTTATTCAAACCCTCCAAAATATGCGCCCGCGCGCGCGCCTTGCGCAGATCGTACTCGGTGCGACGGCGCACGACCTCGCGGCGGAAGTCAACGAACGCTTCGAGCATCTGCTTCAGCGTCAGCACGCGCGGCTGCCCGTTGACAATGGCAAGGTTGATGACGCCAAAACTCGACTGCATCGGCGTCAGCTTGTAGAGCTTGTTCAGGATGATCTGCGGCACGGCGTCGCGCTTCAGTTCCACGACAACGCGCATACCGTTGCGGTCGGACTCGTCGCGCAGGTCGGCGATGCCGTCCAGTTTCTTCTCGTTGACGAGTTCCGCGATGCGCTCGATCAAGCGCGCCTTGTTCACCTGAAAGGGAATCTCGGTGATGATGATCGCGTCGCGCTCGGTCTGCCCACGCCCGATGCGGTCAATGCCGGCGCGCGCGCGCATCTGGATGATGCCGCGCCCCGACAGGTAAGCCTGCCTGATCCCTTCGCGCCCGTAGATGAAGCCGCCCGTCGGGAAGTCGGGGCCGGGCACGAGCTTCAACAACTCCTCGTCCTTGATGTTCGGCTTGCGCAGGAGCGCGACGGTCGCGTCCACGACCTCGCCCAGGTTGTGCGGCGGGATGTTGGTCGCCATGCCGACGGCGATGCCGCCCGAACCGTTCAGGAGCAGGTTCGGCACGCGCGTCGGCAGCACCGACGGCTCGCTCAAGCTCTCATCGTAGTTCGGCTGGAAGTCAACCGTCTCCTTCTCGATGTCCGCGAGGATTTCGGTCGTGAGCCGCGCCATGCGCGCCTCCGTGTTGTGGTTGATGAAGCCATTAGCGACGAACGAATGACAATTGCTATCAACGCGCAGCGAATAGACGCGCTGTTCGCCAGCGTCCTCAATGTGCACCACCGGATCAAATAGATAGTTGGCGCGCGAAAGAGATGCGACCAACTCATAGTCAGCTGGTGTAAGCGCAGCTTGCAGTTGCGGCAACGCGGCGCGCAGACGCGCTGGGCGGTCGAAGTTATGGCGCTCAAGCCAGTTGCGTTGCCGGACGGCGCGCGCGCGCACGTAAGCCGCGATGAGCGGGATGAAGTCGCTTTTGGCGAGCGCCTGCCCGGTAATGAGCGTGATGACCTCTTGCAGCTTTTCGCGTTTGGCGCGTGAAACAAAATTGATGCGGCGCGCGAACTGCATCAGGTTCTCGCGTCCGTTGAGGCTTAGGCGATGCGTCAACCGTCCGTGCGATGCGTCGGATGTGCGCGAGCAGACAATCCCGAAGCGCAGCAGAATCGTCTGCGCTTGCTTGAGCAAAGGCTCGCTCTGCGAGCAGAGGCTGACGCGCAAGAGGCTGCGGCCCGAACGTTCGACGCTCCCGTCGCCTTCGAACAACCCACGCAAGTAAGCGGCGACGACGCGCTGCGGCGCGCGCCACACGACTTCCGGCACGATGCGTGCGCCCGATTTGCCACGCAAGCCAAGCCGGCGCAAAAACTCAACGACTTGCAAGCTGACGATCTGCATCTGCAAGTATGGTTGCTTGCCGTAAGAAGAAGCCTTGCGCTCAAAGACATGTAAGCGACATGTCGGGAACGCGCGCCGCCACGCGGCGATAAATTCGTCGGCGAAATCGCCATGATTGTTGACGAACTCGATGCGCTGTTCTTGGACTGTGCCTTCGGCTGTGAGCGCGCCGAGCAGGAACGCCAGATCTTCTGTAAGCGTCTCAGGCAACTCGTGGCGCACCGTCCGCGAGGCGACGGCTAGTGCTGGATGAAAGTCGCGCAGAGAAACTTCGGCTTGCGGCCACAGTTGCTCGCTACGGTCAAGCACGAGATAGTCGCCCGCTCGCAGTTGTCCGATCAGTTTCCAGGTGAAGACGGGTTGGCCTTCGCTGTCAGCGCGGCACACGAGCAGCGGATGATTAGTCGTGCCTGTGATCTCAAAGCCGTGTCGCGTCCGTACGCGCTGAACTGGATGCGTGCCGCTGTCCCACCACTTGCTCGCCGTGTTGACTTTACCGCTCTGCGACAAGACGCGCACCGCGATGTCTTCAGCGCCGCTTGAGATTTGAGCAATCGGCATTAACCCTTTGTCTGTAACGACAAGCGTCTCGCCCGTGACGCAGTAACGCATCGCGGCTGCGGCATCGCCGTCAACGCTACCAAAGTTACCCTGCCCATCAACGAGCGGATAGCGCATCGAGAAGTCCTGCGCCATGCGGACGATGGTGTCATAGACGGCCGAGTCGCCGTGCGGGTGATACTTGCCGATCACATCCCCCACGATGCGCGCGCTCTTCTTGTAGGCTTTGTTGTGCTGGTTGCCGAGTTCGTTCATCGCCCAGAGCACGCGCCGGTGGACGGGCTTGAAGCCGTCGCGCACGTCCGGCAGCGCACGCCCGATGATGACCGACATGGCGTAGTCGAGATACGAGCGCCGCATCTCTTCTTCGATATTGACGTAATTGTGATCGAGTATTTCCATCAACTGACCTTTCCGGTACAATGCCAAACGGGTCGCCGCCGCAACGGCCCGCAAGAGCGTGACCTGCGACACGCGGCGCAGACGGCAAACCACATCAAAAAGGGCCTCTGACGGGCGCGCCGAAGCCGGCGTTTGCGGGCTTCGACGCCGGTCACGGGCGGCCCGAAATCAACCAGATTTTGTACTGTTCCGCAGGCGGCAACCGACGGGGTTTGAAGTACGACATATTGTAGCCCGAAACGGTCTGCGGCGCAACCGCACAATCAGCGTAAAAGCCTAATAAAATCAGGGGTTCGAGCAGTTTTTCGGGGTCGCCGACGGGGCGGCAGCGGGCACAATATATTGCGCCGCCATCGAGTCGGCGCGCGGGGCTTAAAACGGCGATGACACAGGGTGGAAAAGAGCAGCGTCAGCGCGAGCGCGTGCGGCTCGAACTGCCCGTCCGCGTGCTCGTGCGCGAGGGGCCGCAGGAGGAGTGGACGGAGATGACGCGCGTGCTGGACTTGACGCCGTTCGGGGCGCGTTTTAGTCTCGCGCGGCTGGTGGATCGCGGTCGGCTCGTGCACCTGACACTGCCCATGCCGCGCCAGTTGCGCTGCTTCGATCACGCCGAGGATCAGTACCGCCTCTGGGCGCTGGTGCGCAACGTCATCGTCGCCGCGCCGCACGCGCAGACGGGGCTGCCGCGCTTCGAGCTGGGCGTCGCGTTCGTCGGCAAGCACCCGCCGCAGGGCTTCGCGGCCAACCCGGCGCAACGTTACGAGGTGGCAGCCGAGCGGACGGGCGCAGACCTGTGGCGTGTGCGTGAGCAGGCGGGCGGGCCCGCAGCGCCCGTCGAGCGCGAGACGCGCCTGAGCGTCCCCGTGGATGTCGTCATCGAGTTGCTGGACGAGCGGGGGCAGGTCGAGGCCAGCGAGCAGACCGTGACCGAGAACGTCAGCCGGCACGGCGCGTCCGTGTTCACCACCATGACGGTCGAGCGCGGGCGCTTCGTGCGCGTGCTGAGCGCGCGCCACACCCTGAAGCGCATGGCGGTCGTGCGCGGCTGCCGCAAAGGGCCGGACGGCATCCCGCGCCTGCACCTTGAGTTCGTTGATCGCGAGTGGCCGCTGGAGTTGATCAGTTAAATGACAGCGAAGCGCCGGACACAGATCGTCTTCCCGCGCGAATTGCTGCTCGTCGAGATCGAGCGGCGTTGCGCCGACGAAGGCTGCAACGCGAAGAACCGCGTCGGTCTCACGAAAGCAGAGGCGCGCGCCTACCGCGGCTACGCGTGCGTACGCTGCGAGCGCTGGCACGAGGACGTGTTGACCGAGCGCGACATCCCCGACTGGTGGGAAGAGTTGACGGTGACGGGGCTGGCCGCGCTGCGCCCGCGCGCGCCGGCAGACGAAGGCGCGGCTGCGGCGGACGCGAGCGAGGTCGTCGCGCGCCTGAGCACGGCGTGGCGCGAACGCGAGTTGCCGCCGGCAGATGAACGCGTGGAACGCGAGGCGGACGAGGCGTGAGCGAGTCGGGCACGAGCGTTGTGCCGCGCGAGAACGGGCAGCGCGGCGGCGACGAGCCGCAGGCGTTCATGCTGCCGCGCTGGGCGCTTGAGTTGTTGCGCGTCGCGCTGAGCACGCTCTTTCGCCTGTTCTGGCGCATGCGCTACGTCAACACGGAGCACATCCCGCACGAGGGCAGCCTCATCATCGCCGCCAACCACCAGACCTACTTCGATCCCTTCTGGCTCTCCGTGCCCGTCAAGCGCCCGACGCGCTATCTCGCGTGGGACGCGAGCTTCAACTGGCCCGTCGTGGGGCGCGTGATGCGCTGGCTCGGCGCGTGGCCGCTGCAAATCGAGAAGGGCGACCCGCGCGCCATCCGCCGCTCGCTGCAATGGCTGCGCGCGGGCGGGGCACTCGTCATCTTCCCCGAAGGCGGGCGCGCGACCCCCGACGGCGAGCTGCACAAGTTCAAGGCCGGCGCGGCGCGCATCGCGCTCGAAGCGGGTGCGCCCGTCCTGCCGGTGACGATCCGCGGCGGGCACAAGGTCTGGCCACGCGGGCGGCGCTGGCCGCGCCTCACGGGCCGGGTCGAGATCATCTACCACCCGCCGCGCCGCCTAGCGCTGCTCCCCGGCGAAGACGCCCGCGCCTGCGCCCGCCGCGAGACCGAAGAGCTAGCGCGCATCATCGGCGCGGCGCTCTGAAGGGATGAGGGCGGAGGGATGAGGGATGAATAAGAAGCTCTCCTTCATCCCTCATCCCTCCGCCCTCATCCCTGCCTTTCACGGTCGCGCCACGACGAGCGGCTGTGCTTCCAGTTCGCGGCGGTAGAAGACGCGTGGGCGCTGGGCGACGCGCTTGGTTAAGTCCAGCCCGCGCTCGTCGTCCTCGGCGAAGGAGATGTTGAGGCCGAGGGCGCGCGCCTGCTTGACCTTCTCGATCTGCATGGCGGGCACGCGCTGCTCGGCGTAGTCGAACCACTCGCGCGCCAGCACCGCGCCGTCCTTCGGCTCGCCGTCCGCGAGCGCCTGCTTCAAGCCTTCTTCCACCAGCGCGTAAGTCAGCAGCCCGTGCCCGACCTGCGCCGCCTCCTGCGCCGCCTGAAAACTCTGCGCCGCGGTCAGGATGTACATGCCCTTCTCGTAAGCAAGCTGCGCCAGACCCTTCGAGTTCATCGGCCCGCGCCGCTTCTCCTCGGCTTCGAGTGCCTGCCCCGAATTGCACGCGTCGATGACGAACATCAACTGGCCCGCGCCGATCTGCTCGAAGGCCGCTTCGAGTTCTCTGTCCGAGATGCTATGCGCGAGGATGGCGTTGAGTCCCGCCTCGTTAAGTTGCGTGCGGCTGCCGGCGTAGCCGAGGTCGTGCGGGATCAGATAGAACTGGTTCGCGTGCGCCGTGCCGTGCCCGGCGAAATAGACGACGACCTCGTCTTCGGGCTGCGTGTCGGCGGCGAGCTTCGTGAGCGCGGCCAGGATGTTCGCCTTCGTCGCCTGGCGATCCAGGAGCGTCGTGACCTGGACGTGATCGTAGCGGCCGAGCCGGCCCTGCTGGCGCTCCACTTCAGCGCCGAACTCGCGCGCGTCCGGCACGGCGTACTTCAGGTTGTACTGCGGGTTCGCGTACTCGTTGACGCCGACGGCGAGCACGTAGGCCGTGCCCGTGCGTTTCAACGCGTCCGCGCCGGTGAGCGCGAGCGTCGCGTTGCGGCTCTTCACGTTGTCGCGATTGAAGGCGTAAGCGGCCAGCCGGTTCTGCCCCGCGACGAGCGGGAGCGTCGCCTCAAGCGTCACGCTCGACTGACCTTTCAGCACGTCGCCGCGCCACGCCTTCACGAGCGAGCCGTTGCGGAACAGGCGCAGGTCGAGCGCGCCGCTGCCCGCCTTATGCGTCTCGTCCGGCTTGGCGTCGCGGACTTCGACGCGCACCTTGACGTTGCGCGTCGTGAGCGGCGCTTTGGCGTCCGCCGGCTCGGCGAGCGTGATGGCAAGCTGTGGCTGGCGGCGATCCTTGTCGGCGAAGTCGGCGCGGGCGCGCGGGCGCTTGCCGGCAGCGATGTCGGCGAGCAGTCCGGGCGAGAAGAACTCGTTGAAGAACCACTCGATGGGCGCGACGTTGAACGTGTCCTCGTCGTAGCGCCAGAGCACCTGATCCCAGGCGAGGGGCGAGCCGTCGAACAGCCCGTCCGGCGTGGCGACCAGCCACTCGCCGCCGTCGAAGAGCGAGGCGAGCGTGGCGAGGCGGCGGCCGTCGTGCGTGTCCCAGAGCAGTGTGCTGCCGTCGTTGCTGGCAGAGGCGAGCAGGCGCGCGTCGGGGCTGAAGGCGAGCGAGTTGATCTGCGCCGTGTGCCCCGTGAGCGTGAACAACTCGCGCCCGGTCTGCGCGTCCCAGAGCTTGATCTGGTTGTCGGTCGCGGCGGAGGCGAGCAGCCGCCCGTCGCGGCTGAAGGCAACGGCGCGCACCTCGCCCGCGTGGCCTGCGAAGGCGCGCACCTCGCGCCCGGTCTGCGCGTCGTAGAGCTTGAGCGTGCCGGTGGTCGTCGCCGCTTGCTGCATCTGCTTGAGCATCTGTTGCTGCATCGCGGCCGGATCGATCTTGGCGCGCGGGTTGCCACCAAGCCCGCCCATCTGGCTCATCATCGCACCGATGTCGAAGCCGCCCTTGCGCTCAAGTCCGCCTGCGGCGACGAGCCGGCCGTCGGCGCTGAAGGCGACGGCCGAGATGCTCGAACCGCTGCCGCCGAACATCGCCCCGCCGCCGAACGCGGCGAACGGATCGTTGGCGTCAGCGCCCGCCGGCAGACCGCCGGCCGGGGCTTGTGCGCCGATGGTGCGCGCCAGCGCGCCCGTCGTCACGTCCCAGACGGTGACGGCGGGGCTGTTGAGTTGCACGACCGCGATCTGCCGGCCGTCCTCGCTGAAGGTGACGCTCTGGATCAGGTTCGGGACGAGGCTGTTGCCGCCGGGGACTGTGATGGTGCGCGCCTCGCGCCCGGTCTGCGTGTCCCAGAGCTTGATCTGGTTGGCGAGCGTCGTGCGCCCGCCCATCAGCTTCGCCATCTCCGCCTGATAAATCTGCTGGTAAGCGGCAGGGTTCTTCATCGCCTTCTTCATGGCCTCCTGCATGGCCTTCTGCTGCGCCTTCTGTTCCTGCTGTTGCTCCGCAGGCGACGGCGCGTAGTTTTCGAGCCGGTAGGTGGTGGCGACGAACCGCGCGTCGGGGCTGAACGCGGGCGGCAGCGCGACGGCGTTGGGCTGTTTACTCGCGCCGGGCGTGGCGGCCTTGAGCGTGGGCGGCAGGCTGATGTCGGGCGCGAGCGTGAAGAGGCGGCGCTGCGTCGTCGTGTCGTAGAGCGTGACGCGGCTGTCCGCGTTCGTCAGCGCGGCGAGCAGGCGGCCGTCGCGGCTGACGACGCCGAACGGCTCGCTGGTCTGCGCGGTGCGCAAGCCGCGCCCCGTCGTCAAGTCCCAGACCGTGCGCCCGCCGGAGACGAGGCGCGTGCCGTCGGCGCTGAAGCCGACGCCGAAGGCGAAGTTGCTGTGCCCTTCGAGCTTCTGCGTCGCGCGCCCCGACTCGACTTCCCAGACGCTCATGGGGCCGCCGTAGGCGCTCACCGTCAGAAATTTCCCATCAGGGTTGAAGGCGAGCGCGGCGATGAAGTCCGGCTGGTTGGCGAGCACCACCGGTCTGTCCACCTTAAACGGCGGGCGCTCGGCGGCCGTCGCCGTCTCCCAGACGCGCACGCTGTCGCCTTCGGCGAGCGCGAGCCAGCGCCCGTCGGGGCTGAAGCGGAAGAGGAAGGCAGGACGCGCAAGCTGTGCCAACGTCTGCCCGTGCCCACGCGCCGACAGATCGTAGAGCTTGAGTTTCGGCTGCCCGCCCGCAAGCTCGTCCAGCGCGGCGCACAGCAAGCGGCCGTCGGGCGCGAGCGCGAGCACGGCCGGGCCGTAAGCAGGAAAGTCGTCGGGGAGGTTGACGGTGCGCAACTCGCGCCCGGTGGTCAACTCGTAGAGCTTGACCGCGCGCCGCGTGCCCTTGTTCGCGCTGCCCAGCATGGCAAGCTGGCCGCCGTCCGCGCTGAGCGCCAACGCGCCGCCAAACGTGCCCACATCGCCCGCCGCCGCCCTGTCGAGCGGCGTCTCGCGTACCGCCTGCCCGCTCGTTAAGTCCCACGTGCGGATCGCGTCGGCGAACGAGACCAACTGGCGGCCGTCGGCGCTGAAGGCGAGCGCCAACACGCCGATGCCCGACAGCAGAGTGTCCGTCGGGCCGCGCAGCGTCTGCACCGTGCGCCCCGTCTTCGTATCGAAGACGGTGATCGCGTTGTCGCGCCCGCCCGCCGCGACGAGCCGCCCGTCGCGGCTAAAGGCCATGGCCGAGATATCGCTCAACGTCTGCAAGAGATCGCCGCCCGTGCCGCCCGCGACGGCCAGCGCGCGCAACTCGCGCCCCGTCGCCACCTCCCAGAGCTTCACCTGGCTGCTGAAGAAAGTCGTCGTGGCGAGCAGCCGCCCGTCCGGGCTGTAGGTCAAGCCGGTCGCACCGCTCAGCGGGTAGCCGGTCTGCAAGACGAGTTCGGGGCGCACGGTCGCCTTCGTCTGCGCAAAGCTCGGCGCAGCGAGCGCGGCGCAGAGACAGAGTACTAGTGCCAGCGTAAAAATGGCGTGCGCCGTCAGGCGCGCGAGATAAGACTTGCGCTGCATGTCGTGGCTTCCTATTCAGTTCGCACTGGTGTTTACGAATTCGGGGAGGAGCACGGCGAGACTCTAACGGCGCGCGCGCGACCGTGTCAAACCGGGGCGACTTTCAGAGCGCCAGCACGCGCATCATCTGTTCGTGGACGAGGCCGTTGCTGGCCATGATGGGCGGGGCGTAGATGCTGGCGGGGCTGCCGTCGTAGCGCGAGACGCGCCCGCCCGCCTCCTCGATGATGACCGTGGCAGCAGCCACGTCCCACGGCTGCAAGCCCTCTTCCCAGAAACCCTCGAAGCGCCCGCACGCGACGTAGGCGAGATCAAGTGCTGCCGTGCCGTCGCGCCTGACCCCTTGCGCGTGCATGATGAAGTTGGTGAAGTGGCGCGCGAAGTTGCTGCGCCCGCGCACATCGTAAGGGAAGCCGGTGCACAGGAGCGCGCGGTTTAAGTCTTCGACCTCCGAGACGCGGATCGCGCGGCCGTTCAACGTCGCCCCGCCGCCGCGCTCCGCCGCGAACAACTCGTCGAGGATCGGATCATAGACGACGCCGACAATCAACTCGCGCCTGTATTCCAGCCCGATTGAGACGCAGAAGCGCGGGTAGCCGTGCGCGTAGTTGGTCGTGCCGTCGAGCGGATCGATCACCCACTTGTAATCGCCCGCGCTCTCCATGTCGCCTGCCTCTTCGGTCAGGATCGCGTGGCGCGGGTGGTAGCTGCGTATGCGCTCCACGATCAGACGCTCGGCCGCCAGATCAGCCTCCGTCACGAGATCGATGTCGCCCTTGTGCTGTACTTGCAGGGACGCCCGCCCGAAGCGTTCCGCGAGAATGCGCCCGGCGTCGCGGGCCGTCTGGATGGCAAAGTCGAGCAAGCTACTCCTTCGGCTCCGGCACCTGCAAGTCGCGGCAAATCCTGCGCGCGAGGAAGTCGTTAAGCTCGCGGTGGCGCGGCACGGCCGCCGACTTTCGGGCGGCGCGGTTGACATAGACGGTGTGATTGCCGCCTTCGCGCATGAACTCGCAGCCGTGCGCTTCGAGGTAACGGATCAGGTCTTTGCGCTTCATGCCGCCGACAGCAGCACGGGTTCACGAATCACGTCCTGACCTTGAATCAGTTCCTCGCTCAACGCGCGATTCGCTTCCAAGACGAGTTGGATGGCCTCTTCGAGATTGCTGCGCGCCTCTTCGAGCGTCGCGCCCTGCGTGTTAGCGCCGGGCAATTCTTCGACGAACCCGATGTAACCTTCCGGCACGCGCTGGAAAACTTTCGTCAGTTTCACATTCATACTCGCGTCTCCTGTGCCGCCCGTGCGCAAGACGTGCAACCGCGGCCGACCTTACTGCGCCAAGATGGGTACGACCGTCGTCTGGATCGGCTGTCCGGTCACTTCCGCCTCGCCGTCGCCGATATACATGTCCACTTCGGAGCGGACGCCGAAGTTGCCTTCCAGATAAATGCCCGGCTCGATGGAGAAGCAGGTGCGCGGGATGAGGCGGCGTGAATCTTTCGTCTCAAGGTTGTCTATGTTCGCGCCGTTGCCGTGCACCTCCTCGCCGATGGAGTGGCCCGTGCGGTGGATGAACTGCGCGCCGTAGCCCGCGTCCACGATCACCTTGCGGCACACGTCGTCCACCTGCGCGCCCGCGATCTCACGCCCCGCGCGCACGGACTCGTGGACGAACTCGATGGCAGCGTCGCGCCCGGCGCGCACGATCTGGAAGATGCGCTCGTGCTCCGCGGGCACGGACTCGCCGATGTAGCCCGTCCAGGTCTGGTCGGCATAGACCGCCTCCGGCTTGTCGAGCTTCGCCCACACGTCGAAGAGGATGAAGTCGCCGCGCTTGACCGGCGCGTGCACATCGGCGGTCGGCCCGTAGTGCGGGTTGGCGCTGTTGGCATTGACGGAGACGATGGGATGGTCGCCGTCGCACGTCATATTCTCGTCCTCGTAACGCTGGACGATGAACTGCTGGATGTCATACTCAGTCGTGGGCACATTGTTGCTGATGCGGCGCGCGACCTCGGCGAAGCCGTCCATGATGATCTGGTGAATCTTGTTGGCCGCCTCGTCGTGCGTGCGCTTCTGCTCAGGCGTCCACACAGCCTCGAACATCTGCACGAGGTCTGCGCTCGTCACCGGCTCGACGCCAAACGAGCGCACCAACTCGATCATGCCGGCGTCCACGCGCGCGAGATACGGAATCGCGTTCTCCGGCGAGTACTGCATCGCGACGCGCTGGCCCGCGCCGCCACCGCCGCCGTTGCCCTCGGCCTTGCCCGTCAGCGCCTCGCGCAGCGCGGCGTGGAGTTGCTGCCAAGGCAGATAGACGGTCTTGCGACCGGGCAGCGTGTCCAGCTTCTCGCGCTCGATGGCGTGCACGATCTTCGTCGGCTCGCCCTCGGCCGGGACGTAGTAGCACCAGCGGCGCGACGTGATGTTGTGCAGGTGCAGTTGCAGGATGCGGTAGGCGAGCGGGTCGCTCTTGCGAAAATCGTAGAAGAGCCAGCCGTCCAGCCCGGCCTTCCGGAGTGCTGCCTGAATCGCCGCCACGCGCGCGCGCGGGTTGATCTGTTGATTGCTCTCGTCGGTTTTCATAGTCGTCTCACTCCCTCAAACTTTAATATGACCGCGCGAAGATCGCTTGCTGCTTCGTCCGCTGCCCCGTGTAGAAGCAGACGCCTTCCGCGGCGGGCTGCTCAAAGGGTAGGACGCGGACGGTCGCCTTGGTGTCGGCCTTGATCTTGTCTTCGTCCGCGCCCGTGCCGGCCCAATAGACGCGCACAAAACCTTGCTGCACGCGCTCTTTAAACTCGCCGTAGTCGGCGGCCGCGAACATACGCTCGGCGCGGAAGGCGGCGGCGCGGTCGAAGAGCGCCTGTTGGATTTCGGCGAGCAGTTGCGCGATGCGCTCGGTCAAACCGGCTTGCGCGACGAACGCCTTGCCCGCGCGCCCCGGCACGTCGCGGCGCGCGATGGCGACCGTCTCTTTCGCCACGTCGCGCGGCCCGACCTCGATGCGCAGGGGCACGCCCTTCACTTCCCACTCGTTGAACTTGAAGCCGGGCGTCAGGTGCGCCCGGTCGTCCAGCCGCCAGCGGAAGCGGTCGCCCCAGCCCGCGGTCAGCCGGGTGATCGCTTCCAGCACCGCGCGCCGCTCGTCGTCCGTCTTGTAGATCGGCACGACGACGATTTGCACGGGCGCGAGCTGCGGCGGCAAGACCAGCCCGTCGTCGTCGCCGTGCGCCATGATGAGCGCGCCGACGAGCCGTGTGGAGACGCCCCAGGAGGTCGTCCAACAGAACTCGGCGCGGCCGTCCGGCGTCTTGTACTTAATCTCAAACGAGCGTGCGAAGTTCTGCCCCAGGTTGTGGCTCGTGCCGGCTTGCAGGGCCTTGCCGTCCTGCATCATCGCCTCGATGGAGTAGGTGCGCAGCGCCCCGGCGAACTTCTCCCGCTCGGTCTTGCGCCCGCGCAGCACGGGGACGGACATCACGCGCTCGACCACGTCGGCGTAAACGTCGTGCAGGATCATCAGCGTCTCGCGCTCGGCGTCGTCCTCGGTTGCGTGTGCGGTGTGCCCCTCCTGCCAGAGGAATTCGGCGGTGCGGAGGAACGGGCGCGGGCGCAACTCCCAGCGCATCACGTTCGCCCACTGGTTGATGAGGAGCGGCAGATCGCGCCACGACTCGATCCAGCGGGCGAAGCTGACGCCGATGATCGTCTCCGATGTCGGGCGGATGACGTAAGGCTCGGCCAACTCCTTGCCGCCCGCGCGCGTCACCTCCGCCACTTCGGGCGCGAAGCCCTCGACGTGCTCGGCCTCCTTCATCAGATAGCTCTTCGGGATGAGCAGCGGGAAGTAGGCGTTCACGTGCCCGGTCGCCTTGATGCGCCGGTCGAGCGCGCCCTGGATCGCCTCCCAGATGGCGTAGCCATAGGGCTTGATGACCATGCAGCCGCGCACGCCGGAGTTCTCGGCCAGATCGGCCGCCGCCACGATGTCCAGATACCACTGCGCATAATCCTCGGCGCGCGGCGTGATGTTCGCCTTGGCCATACGAAACTGCTTTCGCGTCCTTCTTTGCGCCCTTCGCGTGGGACTTATTCTCGCGTAAACCGTGAGTCTCACGCAAAGGCGCAAAGGCGCAAAGACAAGGGCGCAAAGAAAGCGTCGGCCGATGTCCGTGTCGTCGTCGCCGCCTGCGGCGCGGCCAGGCGGCGCGCGGCGATCCGTAAAATCTCCTGCACCTGGCTGTCCCAATAGGGCCACGTGTGCCCGCCAGGCAGCTCGCGGAACTCGTGCGGGATTTTGCGCTTGAGCAGCAACTCGGCGAGCGCGCGGTTCGAGTCGATCAGAAAATCCTCCGTGCCGCAGTCGAGATAGAGGAAGGGAAGCTGCGCGACGCGCTCCGCCGGCAGGTCGCCGAGCAGCTTGAAGAGATCGTTCGCCGCGCGCACAGGATTGTCCATCGCGCCGTAGACGCGCGCGATGGACGGCTTTACGAAGTCAATCATCTCCTTGTCCTGCGCGTCCCAGCGCGGCGCACCCTGCGCCCCGCTCATCGAGGCGGCGAAGACGAACTTGTCCGGGTACTTCACGCCGAACTTCAAAGCGCCGTAGCCGCCCATCGAGAGGCCGGCGACGGCCCGACCTTCGCGCGTCGCAATCGTGCGGTAGCGCCGCGCCACGTCGGGCAGCAACTCCTGCACGAAATAGCTCTCGTACTTCTCGTTCGGCGCGGTCGCGCTGTCCGTGTACCAGCCATCGTGCCCTTCGGGCGTGACGATGATGATGCGGTAGCGCGCCGCATGCTCGGCGAGGTGCGCGCGGTTCGAGACCCAGTCGTCGTGGCTGCCGGCCAGTCCGTGCAGCAGGTACAGGACGGGATAACGCGTCGCGCGCTCCTTCGCCGCGTTGTAGTCCGGCGGCAGCACGACGTGATAGGGCAGCGTTTGCCCGACCAGCCTGCTCGCAAAGTTGACCGTCTCGACACGCGCGGCGGGCGCGACCGCCTGCGCGTATGCGCCGACGGGCAGGAGCAGCAAGCAGAACAGAAACAGCGTGCGCGTTTGCCTCATGCCAATTCCTTGTTCGCCTGACCGAGCAGCGGAATCTTAACGCCCTTCTCGCGCGCGGTCTCTTCCGCCTCCTCGTAGCCCGCGTCCACATGGCGCGCGACGCCGATGCCGGGGTCGTTCGTGAGCACGCGATTGAGGCGCTTCGCCGCTTCGTCCGTGCCGTCGGCGACGGAGACCTGACCGGCGTGCAGCGAGTAACCGATGCCGACGCCGCCGCCGTGATGAAACGAGACCCACGACGCGCCGCTCGCCGTGTTCAGCAAAGCATTCAGGATGGGCCAATCGGCGACCGCATCCGAGCCGTCGCGCATCGCCTCCGTCTCGCGGAAGGGCGAGGCGACCGAGCCGGTATCGAGGTGATCGCGCCCGATGGCGACGGGCGCTTTGAGGTCGCCGCGCTTGACCAGTTCGTTGATGGCCTCGCCCATCTCAGCGCGCTCGCCGTAGCCGAGCCAGCAGATGCGCGCGGGCAGACCCTGGAACTGCACGCGGTCGCGCGCGAGCCTGAGCCAGCGTGCGAGCGTCGCGTCTTCGGGGAAGAGTTCGAGCGCGAGATCGTCCGTGCGGCGGATGTCTTCGCGCGCGCCGGAGAGCGCGACCCAGCGGAAGGGGCCTTTGCCTGCGCAGAAGAGCGGGCGGATGTATTCGGGCACGAAGCCGGGAATCTCGAAGGCGTCACGGCAGCCCGCGTCGAAAGCGAACTTGCGGATGTTGTTGCCGTAGTCGAACGCGACCGCGCCCGCGCGCTTGAGCGCGAGCATCGCCTCGACGTGCCGCGCCATTGACTCGGTTGAACGTGCGACGTAAGCCTGCGGGTCGCGCGCGCGCAACTCCGTCGCCTCTTCGAGACTCAGTCCCGCGGGCACGTAGCCGTTCAGCGGATCGTGCGCGCTCGTCTGATCCGTCACGGCGTCAACGGCGACGCCGCGCCGCACCAGTTCCGGCAGGACTTCGGCGCAGTTGCCGACCAGACCGACGGAGATTGCGCGCCCCTGTTCGCGCGCGTCGGCGCAGATGCGCAGGGCTTCGTCCAGATCGAACGCGATGCGGTCGCAGTAGCGAGTGTGTATGCGCCGCTCGATGCGCGCGCGATCAACTTCGACGCCGAGGAAGACCGCGCCGTTCATCGTCGCCGCGAGCGGCTGCGCGCCGCCCATCCCGCCCATGCCGCCGGAGACGACGAGCTTGCCCTGTAGGCTGCCGCCGAAATGTTTGTCCGCCATCGCGGCGAACGTCTCGAACGTGCCCTGCACGATCCCTTGCGTGCCGATGTAAATCCAACTGCCTGCGGTCATCTGCCCGTACATCATCAAGCCGCGCCGTTCGAGTTCGTGGAAATGCTCCCAGTTGGCCCACGCGCCGACGAGGTTGGAGTTTGCGATCAGCACGCGCGGCGCGTATTCGTGCGTGCGGAAGACCGCGACCGGCTTGCCCGACTGCACGAGCAGCGTCTCGTCCGCTTCGAGTTGTCGCAACTCGCGCACAATCGCGTCGAACGCCGCCCAGTTGCGCGCCGCCTTGCCGCGTCCGCCGTAGACGACCAACTCCTCGGGCCGCTCGGCCACTTCGGGGTCGAGGTTGTTCATCAGGCAGCGCAGCGCCGCCTCCTGATGCCAGCCCTTGCAGTTGAGTTGCGCGCCGCGCGGCGCGCGGATGATGCGCGGTGTGGTCATAAGTGTTGCGGCTTCGGCGCGCTGTTGTAATAGCAGAAAACGCCGCCCGCGCGCTACTGTGCGCCGAAACGGGAGGGCGCGCTACGCCTTGCCCCTACTTGCGTCACGCCCCGGCGACTGCTTATGCTGCCGTCATTCGCTCAACGTAAACATCGCCGGACGGCGGAAGAATTAGTATGGCACTCAGCACGCGCGCGCGCATACTGCTGCTGGCCGCGCTCATTCTGCTCGCGCTCGGCGCGCTGGTCGCGTGGCTGAGCGTCAGCTATCGCACCACGCCGGTCACGCCAATCGCGCCGCCCGCCGCCACGCCCGCGCCGGCCGAAAACGCGAACGTCGCCCCGACGCCCGCAACGTCGCCCACGTCGCCCGCCGCGAACGACAATGCAGCGCCGACCGCCACGCCCACGCCGCAGGGCACGCCCGCACCCACGCCGCCGCCCGGCAACACGAACGAGCCGGCGCGGGCCGCGCCGTCGCAGGAGATACCGCCGAGCATGAGCGGCCTTCTGATCCCGGTCGCGGGCGTGCGCGCCGAGCAGTTGCACGATACATACAACGAAGCACGCTCCGAGGGGCGCGTGCACAACGCGCTCGACATCTTGTCGCCATGCGGTACGCCTGTGCTTGCGGCGACGGACGGCACGGTCGTCAAACTCTTCCAGAGCGAGCGCGGCGGCACGACCATCTACCAGCGCAGCACAGACGACAGAGTGATCTACTACTACGCGCACCTGAAGGCTTACGCCGACGGTCTCGCGGAGAATCACCTCGCGCGTCGCGGCGAGACCATCGCCTACGTCGGCGACACGGGCAACGCCGGCCCCGGCAACTGTCACCTCCACTTCGCCATCTGGCTCATCACCGACCCCAAACGCTACTGGGACGGCGAGAACGTCAACCCTTACCCGCTGCTGGCGAAATGATGAAGACGGCATAAGGAATGATGAATTAAGCACTGTCTCTCATTCATCATTCCTCATTCCGCCTTCATCGTTTGCTTTTCGTGCCGGAGGCGTCCGCTTATGGTGCAAGCGGGTGGGCGTGAAAGTGTGGAAACGGGCATGCGCGCGGGTTCGCGGCCCGGTATGACGGTTGCTCTTTAGACCGCGAGTCCGTCTCTCCCCGCGCCGGCCGGACGACGAATCCAGAACTTCAGAGGAGCAGGAAGCATGAATGGTTTCACGCGCGCGTGGCTCGCGCTGAGCGGTTTGCTCACGGTCGCCGTTTTGCTCGGCTGTCAGGTTGCGCCGACTAACACTATGAACGCGCCCGCCAGCGCGCCGACGCAAGTTGCACAGCAGCCGACGCCAGCGCCCACGGCGCAGGCGGCCGCTGTGGGCCAGATGCCGGTGACGCTGCCGGTGCTCGACGCCTTCTTCGCCGACGAGTCGTTCGCCGCAGACGTGAAGGCGCGCTTGCAGTTGACCGATGAACAGGTCGCGCGCCTGCGCTCGGTCGCGCACGAAGAGACGGCCTCGCTGCGCGAATCGGCTCAGGCGGACGAGCAGCGCGGCACGACGACGGCCGCGACGGCGCAGGCGACCGACAAGATCAAGGGCGTCATCGGCGCGGAGAAGACCGATCAGCTACTCGCGCTTGTGCGCGAGCGTTGGGCCGGCGGCGGCGCGCAAGGAGGCGAGTCGGCGGCGAACGCGCCGGCCGCGTCGCTGCCCGACAAGCCGAACAACGTCCCGACCGACACGCGCGTCGTGGTCAACGCGCCCGCCTACCGCATGGACGTGTACAAGGGCGGGCAACTCGTCAAGACTTACAAGATCGGTATCGGCTACCCGGAGTTTCCGCTGCCGACAGGCGTGCGCGCCGCACGCACGATCATCTTCAACCCGACGTGGACGCCGCCCGACGAGCCTTGGGTCGAGGCGGGCACGAGCAAGGTGCAGGTCGGGCAGAAGGTCGAGGCGGGCAGCCCTCTGAACCCGCTCGGGCCGATTAAAATCCCCATCGGTCTGCCGTCGCTCATACACGGCGGCAAGTCGCCCGCGAAGCTCGGCGGCTTCGCGTCGCACGGCTGCGTCGGGCTGACGAACGCGCAGGTGCAGGACTTCGCGCGCGTGCTGGCCGATCTGGCGGGCACGCAGTTGACCGCCGAGGACGTTGCGGCCTACGCGCAGAAGAAGACCGAGACGAAGAGCGTGCCCTTGAGTCAGCCTGTGCCGGTCGAGCTACGCTACGAGACCATCGTGATCGAAGACGGCAAGCTGCACGTCTACCGCGACGTGTACGATCACGGCACGAACACGGAAGAGACCTTGCGCCGCGTGCTCGACGTGTACGGCATCTCGTTCGACGAGTTGAGCGCGCCGGAGCAGGCGCAACTGCGCGACGCGCTCGCCAAGATGGCGCACGACGCGACGGGCAAACCGGCCGCGGGCGACGGCACGACGAACGACAACGCCAACAGTAAAGGCGCAAAGAAGAGTGAGCAGGAGAGCGCGCGCGTCACGCGCACGATCAAGGGGCAGAAGGAGATCGTCGTCGAGTTGGCCGCGCTCAAAGGCAAAGGCTATCCCGCGCCGGTCAATTTCGACGCGGGCACGGGCGCGCCGCCGAAGTCGAAGCCGGCGCAGGCGGCCAAGCGCGGGTGAGTTTACGTGGCTTGATTGTTAGGGCACGGCCGTCTTAACACAGAGACACGGAGGAGGCACGGAGGACACAGAGTAGAACCGATCTCAGATTTGAAATTTGAGATCAGCTTTTCTCTGTGCGCTCTGTGCCTCCTCCGTGTCTCTGTGTTGAAAATCAGCCCCGCAGGAGTGCAACTAAAAATCGAACTCGCCCCGCCCGATAGCAGCCGCCAATGCTTCAAAGTCCGGCGCGAGCGCGCGGTCGCGCGTGAGGCGCGGCGCGTGGCGGCGCACGACTTCGTATGCGCGGCGGACGCCGACGCCGGGCTTGAGCGGCGCGCGGTGTTCGAGCGCCTCGGCAGCAGTCAATAACTCAATCGCGACGATCTGTTCGACCGTCTCGACGACGCGGCGCAGCTTGGTCGCCGCCGTCATGCCCATCGAGACGTGATCCTCTTTGCCGCCGTCGGTCGGCACGTTGTCCACGCTCGCGGGGTGCGCGAGCGAGCGCGCCTCCGCGACGAGCGCGGCGGCCACAATCTGCGCGAGCATGAAGCCGGAGGCGACGCCCGGCTGCGTGGTGAGGAACGGCGGCAGGTCTTCGTTCTTGTCCGGGTTGACGAGGCGATCAACGCGCCGCTCGACGATGCTTGTCAGGTCGCAGAGCGCAATCACAGCGTAGTCGCAGACGAGCGCGACCGGCGCGCCGTGGAAGTTGCCGCCGGAGAGCACCTCGTCGGCGTCCGCGAAGACGAGCGGATTGTCGGTGGCGCTCCCCGTTTCGGTCTCAACGACGGCGCGCGCGTGGCGGAGCGCGTCGCGTGCCGCGCCGTGCACCTGCGGCATGCAGCGCAGGGAGTACGCGTCCTGCACGCGCGGATCGTTTTCCAAGTGCGAGCGCCTGATCTCGCTGTCGGCGAGGAGCGCGCGAAGGTGCGCCGCCGCTTCCGTCTGCCCGGCGTGCGGGCGCGCGGCGTGGATGCGCTCGTCGAAAGCGACGGGCGTGCCGCGCAAGGCTTCGAGCGTCATCGCACCGGCCACGTCCGCGACGCGCGCGAGCCGTTCGGCGCGTGCGAGCGCGAGCGCGCCCACGGCCGTCATCGCCTGCGTGCCGTTTAGGAGCGCCAGCCCCTCTTTCGCTTCGAGCCGCAACGGCACGACGCCTGCGCGGCTGAGCGCCTCGCCGCCCGGCAGCCGCTCGCCCTGGTAGAACGCCTCGCCCTCGCCGATGACGACCTGCGCGAGGTGCGCGAGCGGCGCGAGATCGCCCGACGCCCCGACCGAACCTTTCTCCGGTACGACCGGCACGACATCATGCGCGAGCAGCGCGAGCAGCGTTTCGATCACCTCGGCGCGCGCGCCGCTGTAGCCGAGCGCGAGCACGTTGGCGCGCAGGAGCATCATCGCGCGCACCTCTTCGAGCGCGAGCGGCATGCCGACGCCGCACGCGTGGCTGCGCACGAGATTCAGTTGCAGCTCGCGCAACTCGTCCGGCGGGATCGTGTAGTCCGACAGCTTGCCGAAGCCCGTGTTGACGCCGTAAACGACGCGCTCCTCCGCGACGATGCGCTCCACGAGCGCGCGCGCCGCCGCGACGCGCCCGCGTGCCGCCGCGCCGAGAGACACCTGCTCGTCGCGCCGCGCGACGGCGGCGACCTGTTCGAGCGAAAGCGTTTGGCCGTTCAGTTCAAGCATGGAAGACAGCGGCGCAGGAGGACATGCAAAAGGTTCAAAGTCTGTTCAGCCAGCGGTGGCCGGCATAGCAAGTCTTAATCGCCGCGCGCAGCCACTCGCGCCGCTCCGCCTCCAAACGCGCGACGACGGCCGCGAAGTCCTGTTCGTCCTTGTCGCGCGGGTCTTTCGACTTGTAGAGCAGCACGATCTCCGGCGCGAGAAAGTTAATCCCGGCGGCGGACGTGAGCGAGCACCTGGCAATCGGGCGCGTGATATCGCCGTTGCGGCGGAACACCCATTCGTCGCCGTGCGCCTCGTTCAACAAGATTTCAAGCTGCCGTGGCTCGGCCGCTTCGTTGCCGCAGTAAAGCTCGTGCACGGGCCAGTCTAAATGCTCGCCCTGCCACGCAGACACCACGCCGTTAAATACTTTCTGCCACGACCAACCGTCGAAATGCTCGCGCAGGGCGGCCAGATCGCGGCGGAAGATGGCGATCTCGATGTCGGCATGCGGGCGCGTCACCCGACCGAGGTAGAGATCGACGGCCCAGCCACCGGCAACGAACCAAGGTTGCGCGAACCCACGCATCAGCGCCGCGACTTGGCCGGGCGGGGAAGCCGCCGCCAGCGCCTTCGCTTGCTCGCCGCCCGCCGCTCCGCTCATCACTTCGTGATCGGTTCTTCCCGCACCGGCAGTTGTGTGCGGTGTATGTCGTCGAGGTCTGGACGCTTGAACTCGCCGGTGCGGGTCATGCGCGTGCGGTCGCGGGCGCGCTTGGTGCGGCGCAGGGTGGTACGGCGCTGCTTGGCGGCGCGGGTCAGGTTCGTCATGCTGCGGATCGGGTGGAAGTTGAACTCGTGCACGGGCAGCACCTCGCCCGTCGCCTCGCGCAGCCGCAACGTGCCGAAGGCGAACAGTAGCACCGCCAGATTGAAGACGATGCCGAGCGCGACCATGATCTCGCCGGGCACGAGGCCGATGGCGGCGCGGTGCAGGAATTCGTCGAAGTCGTGCGCGGGCGTCGGGTGCAGATAGACCTTCAAGTTCCAACTCGCAGCGAGCAGCGCGAAAATCCAGAGGTAGTTGCGCCGCAAGCGTCGCCCGACCGCCTCCCACTCGCTGATCGTGAAGTGCGGCGTGCGCAAATCCTCCGCCATGTGGTGCGCCCAGTCGGTGTCGGTCACGCCGCCCGTGAGGAGCGGCGCAAAGTAGCCGGTCTCGATCACGCGCACGCGGCTCGCCCAGATTTCGTAGTAGCGGTAGCGGCGGGCCTCCATGAAGAGGAAGAAGGCGACGAGGATCGAGTTGATCGGGATGACGAAGTGCGGGTTCGCGGCCGACGAGAAGGCGAACGAGAGCGTCGCGCCCGCGGTGATGACCGCCCAGTTGGTCGTCGTGTCGAGCCGGTTGCGCCAGGTGTTCGAGCGCTGCACCTCGCCGCGGTAGAAGTGCACCATCGCCGTGTTGAACTCGGCGGGCGACATCTTGCGCCCCAGGAGCGTGACGGTGTCGGCCGCGGCGGCGCGCTCCGGCGTCTTCGTCAGGTCGCGCGCGGGCGTCCTGGTCACTTCGCGCGGCGGCGCTAAGGGGCCCGACGGGCGGTCGGGGCGGATCAGCGGGCCGGCGGGTCTGGGGCGGATGTCAGGCTTCATGCGTGGCGATCAAATTCAGGCGCGGCGGCAGTCGCGGGCGATAATAACACGCGCGCCCATAAGCGTGCTGCGGTCGTCGCGGCCCGGCGACACACCTTTGTTGTAATACTTCGCGCCCGCGCCGCGCAAGAACATTCCGCACGCGCGCGTGATTAATTGCCGCCTCGCCGCAGGCCCGCGCGACCGCCTTTAACGCCGGTTGACAGTCGGCGCGTGCGTCCCTATATTCAGTTTTTGCCTGTGACTGCTTGAAAATGTCTGCGCGTGAGGAGTTACAGTCGCCTTTGGCGGCGGACGCGGACGCGCGCTGGATGCGCGAGGCGCTCGCGGCGGCGCGCGTTGCGGCCGCGGAGCACGACGAAGTGCCGGTCGGCGCGGTGGTCGTCGGCGCGGACGGCACGCTGCTCGCCATCGCAGGCAACCGCACGCGCACCGACTGCGACCCGACAGCACACGCCGAGGTCGTCGCCTTGCGCGCGGCAGCGCAAGCGGCGGGCAACTACCGGCTCACGGGCGCGACCGTCTATTCGACCATCGAGCCATGCGCGATGTGCGCCGGGGCGCTCGTGCAGGCGCGCATCCGCCGGCTCGTCTACGGCGCGCGGGACGAGCGCGCGGGCGCGGTCGAGTCGGTCTTCCGCGTCTGCGACGCGAGTTCTTTGAATCATCGGATGGAGCTGACGCCGGGCGTGCTCGCCGCGGAATGCAGAGCACTCATGCAGGATTTCTTCCGCCACCGGCGCACAGCAAACGAGGAACGCGGAATGATGAATGATGAATGAAGGACAGTGCCTAATTCATCATTCCGCCTTCATCATTTATCATTTTCCTCTGCGGAGAGGTCGCATAGTGGTTTAGTGCACCGGTCTCGAAAACCGGAGTGGTCGAAAGGCCACCGTGGGTTCGAATCCCACCCTCTCCGCCATCTATTTTCAATCACTTACGGGGCAGGCGCGGGAACGTTCCCGCGCCCCTTTTTATGCCCCGATAGCGCCCCGATGGTGTCCCCAAACTGTTTCAACCTCACCTGTGACTTTCTGAGGGGTGGAGAAAGTCAGGAGTTTCCCTTTCTCCAGCTTTGAAACGGCGTCTCTCAGCCTCTGCGGGACGGCGCGGGCATACCCTCGCGTCACCCTCGGCGCCTTCGTCTCGCC